>SERZ01000498.1_pt1 | contig 26407 bp, 22 predicted proteins | sample 3171461 | NCBI WGS metagenome assembly SERZ01 (sample SAMN06051861, study PRJNA518727) | freshwater metagenome | biome: subpolar coniferous forest; feature: holomictic lake; material: water; isolation source: holomictic Lake 227, 6 m depth | place: Canada: near Kenora, Ontario | collected... | reverse complement strand
AAGTGATGGTTCTGACATGATTAGCACGATTGAAGCCGCTTTAATCAAAATACACCGCCCTCTTTGGAATGTCGCGTTAGACGGTTTCGGTAATCACACACCAGGAAATGGTTGTTTTCAACAAGCGAAATCAAGCTGGGATGTTATTCATCCTGGTCGCGAATGGGCAGAAAAATGTACAGGTGAATGCTCTCCAAAGAAAATAATTTTAGAAAATATAACCGCCCACCTTAATTCTATTGGTTGAATAAAATGAGGTCATTGGAATTATTTTCGGGAGCGGGTGGACTTGCCAAAGGACTTGAAAATGCAGGTTTTGAACATGTTGCATTTGTCGAATCCAACAAAAATGCGTGCGCCTCTTTGTATGAAAATTTTGATAGAAACAAAGTATTCTTTGGCGATGTTAAAGATTTCAATTTTGAAACACTTAGTAATATAGATGTTGTAGCAGGCGGCCCGCCATGTCAGCCTTTTTCACTTGGCGGAAAACACAAAGCAAATCAAGATACTCGAGATATGTTTGGTTATGCGATAGAAGCCGTCGAAAAACTCGAACCAAAAGCATTTATTTTTGAAAATGTGAAAGGGCTTTTACGCGCTTCATTTGCCGAATACTTTGAATACATCATTTTAAGATTAACCTATCCTGCGTTTAAAACTAAAAATGAAAATTGGCAGGGGCATCTTAATCAATTACGCGAATTATCAAAATGTTCGTACATCGGCACAAAATACGACGTGAGTTATAAACTCGTCAATGCAGCAAATTACGGCGTTCCACAAATAAGAGAGCGTGTTGTAATTGTCGGTTTTCGTGCGGATTTAAATCTGACGTGGCATTTTCCAAAAGAAACCCACAGCGAAGAATGCTTACTTTGGGAAATGTTTGTCACCAATGAATACTGGAAACGTCATGGTATTTCAAAACCAAATCATCTGTTTGATTCGCCTAAATTAGCAGAAAAAATTAACCGTTTAAAATCACGTTATGGACTTTTTGAACCCGAAAATTTCGCATGGCAAACGGTGCGTGACGCATTATCGGATGTTCCAGATTCAAGAAGTGAACACGATATTGTTGACCATATTTTTAGAGATGGAGCGAGAACTTATGCGGGACATACAGGAAGCGATATTGATTTACCATCGAAAACAATTAAGGCGGGCAATCACGGCGTTCCTGGCGGTGAAAATATGATTAGGTATGAAGATGAATCCGTCAGATATTTTACCGTTTTTGAAGCAAAACGGATTCAAACATTTCCCGATGATTTTGTAATCAAAGGTTCGTGGGGTGAAGCAATGCGTCAAATTGGTAACGCCGTTCCCGTTCGGTTGGCAGAAATTATTGGTAAGCAGATAATGAAAACTTTAAATTGAATGCAACAAAAAAGCCCCGCTTTGCTGTAATGCAAGTCGGGGCTTTTTTATATTCACTGAAAGTTAAAAAATAGAATTATTAACTGCATCCGTTTTTTGATTTTTATACGCATTATTGATTTGCGATTCACTCATCATTTTTATAAAACTATCTGGTGTTGATAGAGCTTCTTCAAGTAGGTTACGATTCACTAATGAAACATACAACGCCGCCGAATAGGCTTGGCAGTTAATTGATTTCAAAGGGTTGAATTCTATATCCGTGAAAGCATCAAATGACAACAACTGTTCGGCTAAATGTTTTTGCCTACATAGCGCGTTTATATAAATCCAGTCGTAAAAAACAGTCATTGGCTCTAAAGGCCAGTCATTTCCATTAGAAACAAACTTAATTAGCCGTCCCGAATTCTTCAACCTTAAATCGGATTTTGCTTCGCGTGATGTTGTATGCAACAAATCTAAATAAGGACCGCCGTTTGCAAATACCTTTCCAGCCTGAAAAGCATTTTCAACTGAAAATGAAATCCTCTTATCTTTGTTTTCAATCATGAGATTAAATGCACTAAGCTGAACACCCAATGGATTTAAGGATTTACTCGAAATTTCCAACGGATTGGTAATGTTTTTTCTGGTTAATGCTACTTTGTGCAACGAATCAATCGATTTTTGCTTCTGTGATTTTGACATCCCAGCAAACCATTCAAATTCAGTTGCATAAGTTACAACAAAGGATTTACCTGTTGGAAATGGTACATAAACGGGTCTGTTAGCCATGTTTTTTCCAATGCAGATGGTCTGTTCTGGCAGAAAAGAAAGGTTCGTGATGCACAAAAAAATCAATATCAGGATATTTTTCTTTAAGAACTCCAGCCATATATTTCGATTGACAGCACACAAAAAAGATATGGCTACGTTCAACAACATCAAATACCAATACTTCAGCTTGAGGATTTGTTGGATAGTCGTTAGAAAGTTTAAGTTCTTCTCGTGAATGTATTTCATCAGAAAAAAACATTTTTTCAAATGCAGCAGTACCTTTTCTTTGTTCAATTGGAATAAACCGAACACTATCGCTGGCTGCATTTTCAACACAAAAAGCGCAATTTTTGATCCATAAAATCTCTGGACGACAACCAATCACAATCCATTCTTGTTCTGGGTGCATCCTGCGTAATTTATAGAACATTTTGTAATTTGGATGTCCTAATGAAAAACAGCTCGCATCTGTATGGTTATCAAATCGACTCTCATCGTTGTAACTAAAATTTTTTGAATTAGTTTTCAATGTTTGTCTAGGAACAATGCCACTTTCCAAAATCGAATCCAGATTTTCCAAGCGGGTAAAGTGAAATGCAACCCGAATACCTCTATTTTTTACGGTATTTTCCATAAAATTCCTCAATGTTGTAATTTCAAAAATGAACTAAATTGTTCAAAACAAAAAAACGGGACATCAGAAAAATTCTAATGCCCCGCCATTGTAACGCTAAATTCAAACCGAACTAACTAACCGCCGAAATCGTCCAACATAATGTTCTCAGGCTCAACCCCGTTATCTAATAACATTTGAATCACCGCCTTATTCATCATGGGCGGCCCACACATATAGAATTCACAATCTTCAGGTGCGGGGTGATTTTTAATGAAGTTTTCAAACAACACGTTGTGAATGAAACCTGTGTAACCTGTCCAATTATCTTCAGGCAACGGATCAGACAACGCAGTATGCCAAGTAAAGTTGGGGTTTTCTTTGGCGAGCATATCGAAATCTTCAACGTAGAACATTTCGTTTTTGCTACGCGCTCCATACCAAAACGATATTTTGCGTGTTGATTTCATTCGGCGTAACAAATCAAAAATGTGTGAACGCATCGGAGCCATACCCGCGCCGCCGCCGATAAAGACCATTTCAGCATCTGTATCGCGTGCGTAAAATTCACCGTAAGGGCCTGACACGATACATTTATCACCTGGTTTCAGGTTAAAAATGAACGATGACATGATTCCTGGCGGTGCGTCAGCCACGTTAAACGGGGGCGTAGCAATACGCACGTTCAACATGATTTCTTTTTCTTCAGGATAAGAAGCCATCGAATACGCACGCAACGTGGGTTCTTTCACGGTCGAAACGTATTGCCACAAATTGAATTTATCCCAATCGCCACGGAAACGATCAGCAATTTCAAAATTACTGTATTTCGCAACGTGTTCTGGACATTCGATTTGAATATAACCACCCGCGCGATAATGAATTTCTTCGCCAGCAGGTAACGTCAACACCAATTCTTTAATAAATGTCGCCACGTTATCGTTAGATTTAACGGTACATTCCCATTTTTTCACGCCGAAAACGCTGTCTTCAACTTCCACAACCATGTCGTGTTTGACTGAAACTTGGCACGACAAACGTTCGCCGTGAGCCGCTTCGCGTTTGGTGATATGACCTAATTCAGTTGGCAAAATATCGCCGCCGCCTGAATGAACTTTCACTTTACATTGAGCGCAAGTACCGCCGCCGCAGCACGCTGATGACACGAATAAACCATTATCAGACAAAGCGGTTAATAATTTTGAACCAACGGGAACTCTGATTTTCTTTTCGTTATTGATTAGAATTTCAACATCACCTTCCGCCACTAATTTGCTTTTCGCGCCAATAATGACAAATACCAATGCGATAACGAAACCCGTGAAGATGATAATCCCTAAAATAATTTCTAGCATGACGCTACCTTCCTAGAGTTGAATGCCTGAGAATGCCATGAAGCCCAAAGACATCAGACCCGCTGTAATAAACGTAATACCCAAACCTTGTAGACCAGCTGGAATATCACTGTATTTCAATTTTTCGCGCACGCCCGCCATAACGGTGATTGCCAACGCCCAGCCCAAGCCACTGCCTACGCCGTAAGTCACACTTTCGCCGAAGTTGTAATCACGTTCAATCATGAACAAACTGCCGCCTAAAATCGCGCAGTTCACGGTAATCAATGGTAAGAAAATACCGAGTGCTTGATACAACGCTGGGAAAAATTTATCTAAAATCATTTCCAAAATTTGTACCAACGCCGCAATCATACCGATACACGCCAGCAACGCTAAAAAGCTCAAATCTACGCCTTTAATGCCCAACCACGACAGCGCGTCTTCTTTCAAAAGCGTGTGATAAACGAGGTTGTTCGCAGGAACAGTAATCGCTTGAACCACCATGACGGCAATGCCTAAACCCATCGCCGTCGAAACTTTTTTCGACACAGCGATGAACGTACACATTCCTAAGAAGAACGATAACGCTAAGTTTTCAATGAAAACCGCTTTAACAAATAAACTGATATAGGCTTCCATTAGTGATGCCCTCCTTGTTCGCCATGTGAAATCGACATAATTTTGAATTCAACGGTTTCTTGTTGTTTTGGTTTCCATTGACGCATCGCCCAAATAAGCAAACCGATAATGAAAAACGCGCTCGGTGGCAACAACATCAAACCGTTTGGATCGTACCAGCCACCGTCTTTGGTCAAATGGAAAACTTCCATGCCCAACAATTTGCCAGAACCAAAGATTTCGCGGAAAAATGCCACGATAACCAAAATCAAACTGTAGCCCAAACCGTTACCAATACCGTCGATAAAACTTTCGAGTGGTGGATTTTTCATGGCATACGCTTCGGCACGACCCATTACGATACAGTTGGTGATAATCAAACCCACGAAAACCGATAATTGTTTGCTCACGTCATACGCAAACGCTTTCAATAATTGGTCAACCACGATAACGAGCGACGCAATAATTGTCATTTGCACGATAATCCGAATGCTGCTCGGAATATGGTTACGAATGGACGAAATCGCCGCACTTGAACACGCCGTTACCATCGTCAACGCCAACGCCATAATCAATGACGTAGACATTTGCGAAGTCACCGCCAACGCCGAACAAATTCCCAGAACTTGTAACGTAATCGGGTTGTTTTCGACAAGTGGTTCAACTAAAACTTTTTTTGTTTCATCATTCAATAATTCGCTCATGATTTTGCTCCTTTAACCGTTCTGACTTTCGCCAAATAAGGCGCGAAACCTTCTTTGCTTGTCCAATATCTGACCAAGTTAGTTACGCCTGTACTGGTTAAAGTCGCACCCGCTAAACCGTCCACTTGGTATTGTGAACCCGCTTTGCTGGTATCTACTGTGCCTTTAATTAAACTCAATGCAGGTTCGCCCACGTCCGCTTCTGCGATTTGACCTTTGTCTGAAGACGCTTGTTCAGTTTCAGCATAAACTTTTTTGCCTTTCCACAACGCACGCCAGTTTGGATTCACAACTTCGCCGCCCAATCCTGGTGTTTCTGCTTGGTCGTAGAAGTTGATGCTTTGAACCGTTTGACCATCGGCTTCAACCGATAAGAAACCGTACAACGTTGACCACAAACCATAACCGTTAATCGGCAAAATGATTGATTTAGTCGCGCCGCCTTCTTTCACCAAATAGACTTTTGCTAATTTCGCTTTGATGCGAATGTGAGCAATATCTTTGTCTTTGGGAATTAAAACGTTTTGCGCGGGATCTTTCGCTGCTTTACGTTGATCGTAAGCGTCTGCGTTACCTTCCGCGTATTCGCCTGTTTCTAAATTAACCAATTTTGATTCGATTTTTTCAGCAAAGGCTTTTTCGATGTCGGTGTCAGCTTGCAATAAACCGGCAACATCTAAAATGTTTTTCTTCATGTCGAGTTCTTTGTTCGTCACTTGCATTGGTTTTAACGCCACCGCCGCAATCGAAACAAATACCGCACAAACCAAACATAATGCCACCGCGATGGCGATGGTTTTTTCTAAACTGTTGTTGCTTAAACCGAGAATTTTTTCGCAATACGCTTTGAATTTTCGGTACTGCGGATACTGCTCAAGTTTTTCACACACTTTGTTCAATTTTTCACATTTAGGCATGACGTTTCATCCTTCTTCTGATATTTGCTTGAATGACGAAATAATCAATCGTCGGTGCAAACATATTGGAAAATAAAATGGCGAGCATAATGCCTTCGGGGAATGCTGGATTCACAACGCGAATTAACACCGTCATTCCGCCAACCAATCCACCGAATATCCAACGTCCTTTGTCTGTCATTGCCGCACTAACGGGATCTGTCGCCATGTAAACCATGCCGAAAGCAAAACCGCCAACCGTCAAATGCCAATACCAAGGCAACGCAAACATGTGGTTGGTGTCGCTGCCGATAAAGTTAAACATTAACGACGTTAAAACCATTCCAGCAAATACGCCACCCATAATGCGATACGATGCAACGCGCGTGTAAAGTAAAAATGCCGCGCCGATTAAAATCGCTAATGTTGATGTTTCGCCCAAACAACCTGGTTCAAAACCGAAGAAAGTTTGTAACCAGCTGTAATGTTCAGTCACTGCACTCAAACCGCCATCTGCCGCTAAACCTAATGGCGTTGCAGCAGTGTAACCGTCAACCGCTGTCCAAACTGAATCGCCAGAAATTGACGCGGGATATGCAAAATACAAAAACGCACGACCCGTTAAGGCTGGGTTTAAAAAGTTTTTGCCTGTGCCGCCGAAGACTTCTTTACCAATCACGATACCGAAAGAAATGCCTAACGCCACTTGCCATAAAGGCATATCGGGCGGCATGATTAACGTGTAAAGCATTGACGAAACTAAGAAACCTTCGTTGACTTCATGACCGCGAACGGTGGCAAATAAAACTTCCCAAATGCCGCCAATCGCTAACGTAGTCAAATAAATCGGCAAGAAATACAACGCGCCGTGCATCATATTCGAGAACGGATTCATGGTACTGTAACCAAAAATCGTCATCGGCAGACTGCGCCAATTATCAATTGACGTTTTGCCTAACGCTTCCATCGCTAAATTAGCTTGATAACCGGTGTTGTACATCGCCATCAACACACAGAAAAACGTCGCAATCACCACGAACGTCATGGTGCGTTTTAAATCGTTGCCGTCCCGAACGTGCGTTTTACCGCGTGTCACATCGGCGGGCGTATAAATGAAGGTATCGACCATTTCATACAAGCCGTAATACCGTTCAAGTTTGCTGCCTTTGGCAAAATGTGGTTCTAAATTGTCTAAAAACTTTCTCACTGACATTTAGCCCTCCTTTTCAATTTTGGTTAAATTCGCCCGCAACACAGGCGCGAAATCGTGCTTACCTGGATCTGCGAAGGTGAACAATGACATATCTTCTTCGTCCAATTCTAAACACCCGAGCAATTGCGCTTGGTCAGAATCACCAATCACCAACGCCTTCAACAACGGTGTGGCTAAAATGTCCATCGGCATCAACGTTTCATAAACACCCACGGGAACAATCGCCCGATTACTGCCGTTTTTGTCGGTGGTTAATGGGAATAAACGATCGGTTTTGCGGTCAACGCTGGAAGTATAGATATTCATCGCAGAATATTTATTTTTCCCCGCGACTATCCAGCCGAATAATTCACGCGCCCGACCTTCTTGCAACGCCGAAACTTGCAAATGGTACGCGCCCAAATAATCAAACGCGCCGTGGGCTTCGTGTCCAAATAAAACTGAACCTGACACCACGCGACTTTCTAAATCGTCCGCCAATTCGCCAGCGGTTAAATCAGTCAAATTAGCACCAACTTGTGTGCGAACCAAACGCGGATTTTTAACAGTCGGGCCCGAAATCGCAACCACACGTTCAACGTTTAATTTGCCGGTGGTGAACAATGCGCCAATCGCAATCACGGCTTGATAATCCAAATGCCACACGAATTTATTGATATTGACCGCATCAATAAAATGAATGTGCGTACTGGGCAAACCTGCGGGATGAACGCCACCGAATTCGGCGACAACAATCGGCGCATTGCCCGTTGGAATTTCTGCGCCCGTGGCTTTACAAACGTAGACTTTGCCTTCAATCAACTTAGAAATAATTTCTAAACCATCAACAAAATCAGTGGCACGGTCAGCAATAATTACCGCAGGATTCGCCGCTAACGGACGTGTATCAATTGCCGTCACAAAAATCGAATGCGGTTTGCTGTTCAACGCTGGCACTTTGCCGTAAGGGCGAGTGCGAAGCGTTGTCCACAAACCCGAAGCCACTAAATTTTCTTGAATTTGTGCAGCGGTTAAATTTTCTAAATCGGATTCGCTGTATTTTGCGAAGGTGATTTCATCATGTCCGTGAACGTCAATCACGACAGATTGCAACACCCGTTTGTCGCCACGGTTAATGGCTTTGACCACGCCAGACGCGGGTGAAGTAAAATGAACGCCAGGATTTTTCTTGTCACCGAAAAGAGCTTGACCGCGTTTAACGGTATCTCCTTCGGCGACCAGCATCGTGGGTTTCATGCCCACATAATCTGACCCCAAAACGGCAACGGATTTAACCGCATTCCCGTTTTCAATGGTTTGTTTAGGACTTCCTGTAATCGGAATATCTAAACCTTTTGTTGTTGTAAATTGCATAGTTGAAGGGTTCTCCAAACACGTTGCAGAGGAATCTTCTTTTTAACTTTTGAAGGTAGAAATAGAAGGATGTAAAGACGTAAAACCGTGTTATTACACCATAAAAATGGTGTCTACTCAATTAGGATAGTCACGCAACACGCGGAAATAAAGCGTATTTACTTTCACAAGTACGCATTATTTTGGGGGGAAATTGAAGCGTTTTTCCGTATAATTACCTACATTTCGCAATGTGCCTTTGCAACATTCAATCTCAACGCGGTCGCGTTTGAATCCGCCTAACTTCCTACACACATAAATCATGTCCCAAAACTTTTTAACCATTCTTCAAAACAAAGGCAAACTTTCCCCTTCCGATTTAAAAAAAGTGGAACGAATGCAAAAAACCGCTGTCGCCGAAAGTCTGCCCGCGTTGCTGATTAAATTGGGGTTGTGTTCCGAATTAGACGTTGCGCTGGCGTTTGTCGAAAGCGGCAACTTTCCTAAAATTACGCCTGACCAATATCCGTTAGAAAAAACCTTGCCCGACGAAATATCGTTACGTTTTTTGAAACATTATCATTTGGTTGGGTTAAGTGCGGACGAAAATTCGTTCACGGTTTCACTGCTCGACCCCGAAGATGAGTTTGTGTTGGACGCGCTGCGTTTGGCAACAGGTAAAATTATCATGCCGAATGTTGGCGTGTTATCGGAAATCGATGCCGCGATCACCGCGCAATATGAACAAGGTCAAACTAAAACTGAATCGCTCGACGATTTGAGTTTTGACGAATTGGGCGAGGAAGATTTGGCGCATTTGAAAGATTTAGCTAGCGAAGCTCCGGTGATTAAAATGGTGAATGCGATTATGCAACGCGCCATTGAAATGAAAGCGTCAGACATTCACATTGAACCGTTCGAGCAAAGTTTAAAAGTGCGTTTGCGTGTCGATGGCGTGTTGCAAGATATTGACGCGCCACCGGTTAAATCGACGGCTGCCGTTATTTCGCGCATTAAAATTATGGCGAAACTCAACATTGCCGAACGGCGTTTGCCGCAAGACGGACGCATTAAAGTGCAAATGTTGGGCAAAGAATTGGATTTGCGCGTTTCCACGATTCCCACGATGTACGGCGAAAGCGTGGTGATTCGGTTGCTCGATAAAGAAAATACCGTGTTGGATTTTGAAGCGTTGGGTTTTGCGGGGCGACAATTGCAACAATTTCTGGATGTTTTGGCGCAACCGCACGGCATTATTCTCATCACGGGGCCAACGGGTTCGGGTAAATCCACCACGATGTACGCCGCGTTGAAACAATTGAATACCACCGCGCGAAAAATTATCACCGTTGAAGATCCGGTCGAATATCAAATGGACGGCATCAATCAAATTCAAGCGAAACCGCAAATCGGCTTGACGTTTGCGGTGGCGTTGCGGTCGATTGTTCGCCAAGATCCCGACGTGATTATGATTGGTGAAATGCGCGATTTAGAAACGGCACGAATTGCTGTTCAATCTGCGTTGACGGGACACTTGGTGCTGTCAACGTTGCACACAAACGACGCGGCGGGTGGCGTAACGCGATTGCTCGATATGGGTTTGGAGGAGTATTTATTAACTTCGACGGTGAATGGCATTTTGGCGCAACGATTGGTTCGTCAACTGTGTAAATCGTGCAAACAACCTTACACCGCGCCGATTGAAGTGGTGGACGAAATGCGGTTACGGCGTTTTCAACCGGACGGTGAAATTACCTTTTTCAAACCGATTGGTTGCGCGGCGTGTGGCGGTTTGGGTTATCGCGGACGCTTGGCAATTATCGAATTTTTGCCTATGACGGAGGCGATTCGCAAATTGATTATGGCGCATGCAGCGGCGGGTGCGATTGAAACAGTGGCGCGTGAAGAAGGTATGGCGACCTTGTATGAAAATGGTCTAATTAAAGTGTTGCAAGGCGTAACCACGCTGGAAGAAGTGATGCGCGTCACGTCGGAGAATTGAATATGACTTTATTTTTTTATCAAGCGGTCAATACCGCTGGCGAAACTGAAGAAGGCGAACGCGAAGCTCTCGATGAAGCCAGTTGTGTGCAGCAATTACAAGCCGACGGCTACATTCCGATTCGCGTCAAACCCGCCAAAAGCCAAGGCTTTTTAGGTTTCAATTTACGCGGCGGAAGTGGGAAATTATCCAACAAAAGCATCGTGTTATTAACAGGCGAATTGGCGATGTTGTTGGAATCAGGTTTGCCGTTAGATCGTTCGTTAGTGGTGCTGATGGATTTGGCGAACGACAACGAAAATTTGAGCAAACTCATCGGGCGCGTGTTGGAAAAAGTCAAAAGTGGCGTGTCACTCGCCGACGCATTCGAGCAACAAACCGGCGTTTTCAGCAAATTTTATTTAAACATGATTCGCGCTGGCGAAGCGGGCGGCAATTTGGGCGAAGTGTTAAATCGCATGGCAGTGTATTTAGAAAGCTCGCAAGAATTAAAAGATACCGTCAGCACGGCGTTGATTTATCCAGCGATTTTGCTGGTGATGTCGTTGGCTTCGTTGTTTATTATGCTGACATTCGTGGTGCCGCAATTCAGCGAAATGTTTGCCAGCGCGGGTAAAGCGTTACCGATTTCGACACAAATCGTGGTCGGTTTGGCGGATTGGTTGCAAAGTTATTGGTGGGCGGTGATTGGTTGCGTGGTGTCGATTATGATTTATTTCAATGTTCAACTCGCTAATCCTGAAACCAAAAAAGTGTGGGATGGACGCTGGTTAAAATTGCCGCTGGTGGGCGACATGATTTTGAACAAAGAAGTCGCCAACGTCACGCGCACGCTGGGAACACTGTTGGGAAATGGCGTGTCGATTTTGTCAGCGTTTATTATTGTGCGTGAAACGGTTGATAACTTAATCGTTGCCGCCGCGTTGCACGATACCGAAGAACAGATTAAACAAGGCAAAACCTTATTTGACGCGCTCGAACAAAAAAGAATTTTCCCAAAAATGGCGATGCAAATGATAAAAATGGGCGAAGAAACGGGGCATTTGGAGGAAATGTTGCTGCGGGTCGCGACGATTTATGACAAACAATTGCGCGTGTCGATTGCGCGAATGTTGGCATTGCTTGAACCGGCGTTGATTATCACGCTCGGCATTATGATTGCCGGCATTATTGTATCGATTTTGTTGGCAATTTTGAGTGTGAACGATTTGGCGGTGTGACGGCGAAGGCGTGGAATCCTTCGCCTGTAATAAAGAAATTTTAAGCAGCGGCAGAAAAAATCGAACCAGAATCATTTTGAAGTGAATGACCATCGGTGGTGTTCGCTGACAATTGCGTTAAAAAACCTTGTAAATTGACCGTTGGAGACGACGTTGAGCCGCCTAACGATTCGACAAGATGGGTAAAATCAGCCTGTAACGCGCTATTTTGTGCCGTATTATTAGTGAGCGAACTCATTAAATTTTGTAAATTAGCAGTGGGATTGTTGTAGGTCGTTTGTACTTTTAATGCGGAAGGTAAAACGCCCGTCACCGTGATGCCCATATCTTCCAGCATACCAACATCCAAAGCTGAAATAGATTTGATCTCGCCTTTGTTGATTGACGCTGACATTAAATCGTTAGGAATGGCGACATGATAATAAGCCGAACCCTGACCTGCAGTTGCTGGAGCTAATGGAATGGGAATGCCTGAATTCGCGGTTTTAGCGTGACGACCGACGAAGGTAGCATCCACATTTTGTGGCAAAATTAACGTGTCATAAGCTGTTTTTAAAGGCGGGTTCACTGTCAATGTTCCTGCAAATGCTAAACCATGCAGAATTTCATGTGTCAAAATACTGGTCAAATCGTATTTATCCGGCGCAGGCGTGCCACTGAATGACATTTTATCGATATTCGCTAAATTGATATAAATCGTTGCATCCGGTGCATTGGGACTAGAATCCACACCACTAATCGAATCGGCAACAAATGAAGTATCGATGCTTTTAGTTTGATTACTCGTAGTGGTAACAAGCGCAGAATTCGTTTCCGCTAACACACCAGAGTTCTGATATTCCGTTAAAATTTTTAAATCGAAAACCACTTTTGAGCTAATGAATTGTCCGATATTGTCTAAAGCTGTTTTAAGATTCGCGCTGACATTGGCGAGATTATCACCCAAATTTGCCTGACTTAAATCAACGTTATATTGAAAATTCGTGCCACCCGAAAACTTGGTGGGCGTTGCACTCTTTTCAACGGTGGGTGCGTCAACGGTGGGTGCATCAACAGGCGGTAAATCCGCAACGGTGGGTACATTATCAACAATGGCAACAGTGGAACGGTCACTTCCTTGTGCCAATACTTTAGACAGATTTTGTAAAAAAGTTTGCAGGGCTTCCTTCCCCTTTGACGACGGCGAATTATCAACAGCAGATGCACTATTGGTATTCACGTCAGACACATTTAAGCCTAAATTTTGCAGTGATTGAATCACATTTTGTACAAATGACGGGCGGGGGCTATCGGTATTCGATACCGAAAAGTTTGCACTGTTACCCAATCCATCTGCCATTGCAGGTGTATTTGTCCCCGCAATAGTTTGAGTTTTATAGGAGGTGAACGAGGGGCTAATAGTATTAACTGACATAATGAATAATCTCGTGTTTGAGTATGCGTAATGGGGTAGATTCAAAAAAACATCCACCGCCACTATCGGCACAAATTACGAAAACTATAACTTCCTACAAATTGATTTTACGAATTGAACTGAAATAAATGCTTCACTGCGTCACGTTCTTGTTTTAATTCTTCTTCGGTTGCACGCATTCGATGACGACTAAAATCATTGATCGGCAAATTTTGCACAATTTGCATTTCGCCCTCTTTGACGGTGACGGGAAACGAATAAATCAATCCTTTTTCAATACCATAACTGCCGTCCGACAAAATTCCCATACTGACCCAATCGTTATCTGGCGTGCCTTGCGCCCACACGCGCATTTGATCTAACGCCGCATTTGCCGCCGAACCTGCACTCGATTGACCTCGCGCTTTAATCACCGCTTCGCCGCGCTGTTGAACAGTGGGAATAAATTCATTCACAAACCACAAATCATCCACCAACGATAACGCATCTTGACCACGCACTTTCGCGTGATGTAAATCGGGATATTGACTGCACGAATGATTGCCCCACACCGTCATATTTTTAATATCCGTCGTCAATACGCCACATTTTTCGGCTAATTGGCTAATCGCCCGATTGTGATCTAAACGACTCATGGCTGAAAAATTGGCGGGCGATAAATCGGGCGCATTTCGCAACGCAATCAGAGCATTCGTATTGGCTGGATTGCCCGTGACCAACACTTTGACATTCCGATTAGCGACGGCATTCAACGCTTTACCTTGTGTGGCAAAAATTTCGGCATTTACTTCGAGTAAATCTTTACGCGCCATGCCCAACGTACGAGGACGTGCGCCAATCAAAAAAGCAAAATCAACATTTTTAAACGCCACCAAGGGATCTGAAGTCATTTCAATGCCAAATACAATCGGGCTGGCGCAATCGTGTAATTCCATCACTACGCCTTCTAACGCAGGTAACGCGGCGGGAACTTCAAGCAAATGCAATACAATCGGTTGATCTTTGCCAAAAGAATGTCCCGCCGCCAAGCGAAATAGCAACGAATAACTAATTTGTCCGGCCGCCCCGGTGACCGCAATATGAAGTGGTGCTTTCATTTTTTTATTTTTCCTTTGAAACAACGCAACGGTGTATCTGAAATAGTGGAATGTAAAACGAAGTCGTACGACTTCGCGAATTAGTTTGGCATAATCCTACCATTCATAAGCGTTTAAAAACAGGTTGTGCGAAACAGAACGCGCGTTTTATGCGTTATAATGCCGCCAATTTCATTATTTTTAAATCTAATCAAAACGAGTTTTTATGAAAAAATTGTTATTCCAATTCGACACCGATTTTCATCCTTCAGTTTTCGATACGGTGGTAGGTTATGACGGCGGCGCGGATCATGTGATTGGTCACGGTGGCTTAACGCCCGCCAATGTTGCGGCATTAGTGGAAGGTGCCATTTTCACCCGTGCGCCCAAAGACAAAAAAAATACCGCGATTTTTGTTGGCGGTAGCGATATGGCAGCGGGTCAGGCATTATTTGAAGCGGTGCAAACACACTTTTTTCCCGGTTTTCAGGTTTCCGTCATGCTGGATAGTAATGGTAGCAACACTACAGCGGCGGCGTGTGTGGCAAAATTAGCGTCGAGTGGTGTTTTAACGGGAAAAAAAGCGGTTATTTTGGCAGGAACGGGGCCAGTCGGGCAACGCGCCGCCGCGATGTTGGCGTTGGAAGGTGCAGAAGTTACCATCGTGTCACGGCAATTATGGAACGCCGAAAAAGCCTGTGAAGCGATGCACAAACGTTTTAATGTTCAGATTCACGCGCAAGCCGCCGCCGATTTTGATGAACGTGCTGACGTAATTCAAGACGCAAATATTGTGATTGCGACGGGCGCAACCGGCGTTGAATTATTGAAACCTGAACACTGGCAAAATAACAGCGCATTAGAAATGCTGGCTGATGCAAACGCCACGCCACCGTTGGGAATTGGCGGCATCGGCGTGATGGACAAAGGCATTGATCGCCACGGAAAAATTGTCTGGGGCGCGATTGGATTTGGCGCATTGAAATTAGCGTTGCATCGGGCGTGTGTCGCGCAATTGTTTGAAGATAATCAACACGTTTTGGATGCCGAAAACATTTTTGCGTTAGCGAAAACGATGGCGTAACGATTATGCCGATAATTTTTTCTTAACATTGCCTAACATAAGTTAAGCAAAACTAACTGCAACTGTAAAACAGTCGGGTTTATCTACCAATGCGCGTAAAAAGATATTACGCGCTCCTACGATGTCTCGGTTGACCCATTCACCAGACCTCAATTTTATTCTTTTCGCGCCACCAATTTGCTTAATCGCACCTGTTTCTGGGTATGTTTTGCTGGTATAGGCTTCACAAACATCCATGACTGTTTTGCCATATTCAAAGGCTTTGTTTTTCAAAAACTATTTAAACCGATAATGGGCAAATGTCAGCATATTGCGAACGGTTTTACTTCGTATTTTTCACCCTGAACGCCCCACCATTTGAGAGGTCTCAAACGTAGGCAGCAAAATAAAATCAAAGTTTTTAACGAGAAATAACGCCGTTTTGTGATGCAATTCGTCAATCAAGTTCTGCACTTTTTGACGCATTCTCAGCCCCGCTAGCATCATGCGCTTTTTCTTTTGCTTACCTGCTTTGGTCGCACGCGACATCAAATCGTCTAAATAATGCGCCATTCGTTGAATGCGTGAAAAATCAGCTTCGCCTAAAAAACCACAACTTTCGGTAGAGTAGAAAGTGGCAAATGTTCTTACGCCTGGGTCAATCGCCACAATAGATTGTGTGACACCGTGGGCTTGGTTCTCGCCATAAGGTACGCGGTGTTTCGATGGGATGGCTAAGTAAAATTTGCCGGCTTTCAAAATCAGCCTAGAATCTAAACAAGATTCTGGTAAAAATTCGGCATAACCCAAACCTTTGCCAGAAATTTGCGGATAGATGCCGTTTTCGCTAATCGCCGTTTTGAGGATGTAGCAAGATTGCGCGGGGTCTTTACGACTACGAAATCGAAACGTCGCTGGTTTGCCACTGCCCTTGTTGGCTTTGCAGGTTTTCCAAAAGGCGTTATGCGTGTCTTTAATCGCCATGCCTTTAACTTGAAACGGCGTGTCTTTTGTCCAGTTGGGTAACAAGCGAGTGAACATCTTTTTAATGTCCATCCACGACGGTTTTTTGTCGCTTTCGTAATCGCGTAATAAAGCTATCGTGGCGTTATAAACAAAGCGGCTCACTTTCAACCACTGGCTGAACTGCGCTTTGTTCTGAGCTGTCGGATGCAGCTTGTGCAACTTGCTTTTTGTAATTTCTAAGTCCGGGCATTCGGTAACTGAAGACGTGTAAGATATTGAGCAAGTCTTTGGTGAGTTCGGCTTCGGGCGAGTGTACAGTCTGGTCGAGAACCACGAGTTGCCCACCATTGAACTCGATAACTTGCTTGATGAGGTCAACGCCAAATCGCGCAAGTCGGTCTCGGTGGGCAACCACAAGGTTGAGCTTATCGCCGCGCATTGCGCGTTCCAAAATGGCTTGTAGCCCTTTTCGTTTGAAGTTGAGACCGCTGCCGACATCTTTGATAATTTCAGCGGTGGGGTATTTTCCACGCATGAATTCGACTTGTCGTTCGAGGTCGTCGCGCTGTTTGGGGCTGGAGACGCGACAATAGCAGACAGTGATAGCTGTGCCGTTGACGCTAAGAAACTCGTCAAGGTTATAACGTCGTTGTCCTGTGGCGGTACGAATACTTTTAATTTTTCCACTGTCTGCCCATTTTCGTAGTGTATTTGCGTGAACGCCCAGTATTTTCGTGGCTTCACCGTTGCTGTAGTATTTCATTATTAGCTAGCGTTATAAAAAGTTAGCTTATGTTAGCGTTTTTGATACTATTACACAACCCTCGCAAAATTTGGGACTTCAAAACATGACGCAACATTGGCAGAATCTATACAAAAATATATTTGTAGGCGGTGTCAAATTCGATAAAGTAGAACGTCGCATTACGATATTTGAGTGGAAACTCGCCTGACTTTCGGCACTTGTCGTCCCGCTTTATTTTCAATCATATCGACACATTCACCTTTTGGCTGTGGCGAATACGAAACATGAATCGGGCGATTTTCACCGTAAAAATAAAGTCTATCGAAAGGCGTGTTTTGTATTATCCATTCCGCCACGTCATTCATATTTTCATCTTCCACAATAAAATCCACCGCCGCGCCTAATCGCGGACAAATGAAATTCTTTTTACTGTTTAATTCATGCGCCGAATGTTGGTCTAATTTTGGCGCAATGCGTGTGGCAATATGTTTGCTTAATTCGGGCGAACAAAAACCGTACGTCAGTTGAATCATGCCAAAATACTCAATCACAGGGTCTAAAACATTTTTCGCTAATTCATAAAGCGCGGTGTAACTGTCGGGCTGTTTCGGTAAATTTTTTAATTTCGTCCACTGTTGCGTTTCGCCGCATTCAATCAATTGACGATACGTTAAATTATCGCCGCATAATTCATCTAAATCCGGAATCGTTTGAGCGCGTTGCAATTGAAAACCGTCAATTTCCCATCGCGCCGCTTTTAATTTTCGTTCAAAAACAGCGGACTTGTCACCGTAGCCACTAAAATCAAACAAATTCAACGCTTCCAGCTGCTCATCAAACGCCAGCTGTTCCGCGTAATTTTTAGCATCTTCGTTGATGTAACGTGATTTTAAGTACAAATAATTCGCCGGATATTCTTCGCCGTATTGGAACAACTGAAAATCTTGCGTGCGAAGGTTAATTTTCACTCGTTCAACTAATTTTGGTAGCGGCACATTTTCAAAATAATCGTATTTTAACAACGTTACTTTGCCCGATTGACTGTGAATTTTGACCAAATCCGTTTGCGAAATATCACCGTACAACATCGCCGCGCAACCAATATAAATTCGCAAAATAGGCGGTAATGTTTCAATCAATTCGCTGTGAATATAAAGCGCGTTTTCCGTATCTAAATATCCCGCGCCTTCTTCGGCAACATTTTGACACGCAGCGGTAATCGCGTCGATGTTCGCAATGTTAAATAATTCGGCTTGTGCGGCACGTTGCGCGTTAGCGTAATCGCCAAAAAATAGTTTGATGTCGTGCTTCAAGCTGCTGTTTAAATGAGGGTGTGAACGACGTTTCGCAAAAACTTGTAACGCAAAATAGGTCAGCAAATCATCCAGTCGATTTTGGCGAATGACGGCGAGTTGTTGTAATTCTTCAGGCGTTTGCGCTGGTTTTAAAACGGGTGAACGCGCCGTAACACGCAGCACATTTCCGCGCCGACGTTGACGATTCAGCAAAAACTCTTGTTCTAAATCCACATCTTTAAACACAAAGAAAATACCTGGCGCAACGGCAATTGCGGCATTGTCTAATGTTTCTTCGACAAATTCTTTTAGTTCCGATTGCGAATAGTATTTCTGAAATGTGTTGCGCTGCGTCCGCACGCCGTCGTTCAGTTTTTCACCGTTGTACGCATTTTGATTCAATAACATGGCTGACACGACCAACACTTTATGAGCGAGCGAATACGCATTTTTTAACGCCGTTTCACGCTCTTGAAAATCCTCAATCACGTTAATCACAAAACCCAAATTGACCAAATCAGCCGCCAATTTTTCCGATTCTGGAAAATAATGCGGATCCCAACCGTTTACAAACAGAGAATTTTCGCGCAAATTTCGTAAATCGTCGCCTTTGCCACAGCCGTAATCGAACAGCGTATTGTCGCCATTTAAAAAGCCATAACGCGCCAAACTTTGCATCGGCGCAGACAAATTAGTTCGACTTAACGCGGTTAAATGTCGCGCAATGGCGGTGTCATTTTCAATAATGCGCGTTGAATTGTCCTCGATTTCAACATTCGCCAACGGTATAAATTCGTTGCCGACCAATTGAAAACCACGCTCGGTAATTAAATCTTCCCACGCACGTTTAAAACCGATTCGCAACGTATTATCAAACAAACCCAATTGTTCAGCGGTTTGTGTCAACGCAACAAATTCAGCGCGGCGCGTGTGTGCATTTGGAATAAATTGTTCTTTTCGGTGCAAAATCGGCGGATTGTGCGAATTGCCATAACGGCGAGTTTCAACGCGCTGATTGATTAAATCAATTCGCCAACTTTGTGATAACGCGGGAAAAGGCGCGTCGAAAAAATCAGGATACGAAAGCAACGACAAAGCCTCGCCATTTAAATTAAATTTCAACACGTTATAATTTTCACCAGCGGTCAAATTGGCTAGTTTTTCCGCGCGAGACACTTTTTCTTGGACGATTTCTGTTTGTTCCGTCGTTAAACTGAAATGCCAATAAACGTGATTCAGAACTTTTTTACCGAGCATAATTTTTTCCGATTAAGAATTCGCGAGTTGCTGCAAACGTAAAACTTCTTCACTGATACGTTTTGCAGCAAAATCAATATCATCGAGCGTGGTGTACCGTCCAAAACTCAACCGCACTGCGCCATAAAGCCGTTCGCCTTCAATGCCCATGGCGCGTAAAACGTGCGACGCTTCGACTGCGCCCGAATTACACGCGCTTCCTGACGCAATCGCGACTTCATTTCGTAACGCAATAATCAGCGAATCCGCACTGACATTATCAAAACTGAGATTGACGATATTCGGCAAAGTGAAATCTTGTGAGCCATTCAAAATGAACGCGGGAAGCTGTTTCAACAAGCTATTTTTCAGCATTTTCGCGTGTTCATAATCGGCGATTCTATTTTCAGTCGCCCAATTTAACGCTGCTGTCATTGCCACGATTTGATGCGTCGGCAACGTTCCCGAACGCAATCCGTATTCCTGACCGCCGCCGTGAAGTTGTGGCGCGAGTTTTAATTTCGCCCGATTTCGACAATATAAACCGCCAATGCCTTTCACACCATAAAATTTGTGAGCCGAAAAAGACAGAAAACTAATCGGTATTTCACTCAAATCAATCGACAATTTACCGACACTTTGCGCGGCATCAACATGAAAAAAGCAACCGTGTTTCGCCACGATTTCAGCGATTTTTTCGATATGTTGAATCACGCCCGTTTCATTATTAACGTGCATGATTGACACTAAAATCGTCGCGGCAGTGATGCAGTTTTCGAGTTCATTTAAATCAATCAGCCCGTCAGAATTCGGTTTTAAATAAGTAACTTGAAAGCCTTGGGTTTCTAAAAATTGGCAGCTATCCAGCACGCATTTATGTTCAGTCGAACTGGTGATAATGTGCTTTCCGTGCGCTTGAAAACGGTATGCCACACTTTTCAAAACCAAATTATTCGCCTCGGTTGTGCCGGAGGTAAAAATAAAATCGGATGGGTTTGCCTTAAAAATCGCGGCGATTTGTTCGCGTGCCGTGTCGATTTTCTGATTCGCTTGTTCACCGAAAAAATGTTGTGTAGAAGCCGGATTGGCAAAAGTGCCATCCATTTTCAGATGATTGAGCATCGCCTCTAAAACTTCTGGCGCAGTCGGTGTGGTGGCAGCGTAATCTAAATAAATTTTTTTGTGCAATGTTGTAACCGTAAATGCTTTAGAATTGGCGCAAGAATACCGCAAAACATCCCCAACTTCCCCATGAAATTACTAAATCCGAATAAAGCGTCTTTTGGACGGCACGAAACTTTTTCACTGCGTTATTTTTGGCTAACCAAAGGCTTTCAAGCCTTCGCCGACAATCCGCAAATTTTCAAATCTGACGATGCAACGGTCACATTAGGCGTAGGAAAAAACATGGTGAGTGCCATTCGTTATTGGTTACGCGCCACGCAATTATTGGAAGAGTGCGACAACGTTTTACAAGCCTCCAAACTCGGCACCGCGATTTTTGCCAAAGACGGTTTTGATTCATTTTTAGAAGATGACGCGACCTTGTGGTTGATTCATTGGCAACTCGCCACGAATGCCGAATTGTCTACCGCCATTTATTGGTTTTTCAATTGCTACCACAAGCCCGAATTCAACAGCGACGAAACGGCGAATGCGTTGGTTGATTTTGTCGCGCATCAATTATCAGGCAAGCATTCTGAAAAAACGGTCAGACAAGAAATTGCGCTCATTTTGCGGCTTTATTGCCCCGCGCGTTTTCGCACCAAAGACATTGAAGACGTTTTAGATTCACCTTTGACGACGCTGAATTTGATTAGCGGCATCGATGGAAAAAATTACCGCTCTTTGCCAGCCGCCCGCGAAACGCTACCGTTAGGCGTTTTTGGTTTTGCGGTGAACGAGCTTTTTAATCAAATGAATCTGGTTTCAATGCCCATCAAAACTCTGATGTATGGCGAAAAAAACAGCGTCGCATTGGGCAGCATTTTTCGTTTGACCGAAAACGCGCTTATCCAGCTGATTGAACAACTGGTCGCGCATTATCCTATTTTTCAACTTAGCGAAACGGCTGGATTACATCAATTTTTTCGTCACGAAAAAACCGATTCGCTTACGTTTTTAAATCGACATTACACCGGAACCGCCCAATCATGATGGAACAAAAAATCAGCGTCGATACCCATTACACCCGCTCAATTCATTTAGAAAAAGACGCACAATCCTCTGCCATTTCATACATTCCGACTTCTCGCGCGTTGCAAACGTTGGAAAAAATCGCCGCAACATTCAATGATTTTGACATGCCGCGTTCGTGGTCTTTAATTGGACCTTATGGTTCAGGGAAATCGGCGTTTGCCTTATTTTTATCACAATTATTCAGCGCAAAACAGAACGCCATCAATGTTCTCGCCCAAGCCGATAGATCGCTCGCCGTAAAATTTACGAACTCGAAAATGGGTTATTGCACGGTTTTATTAACGGGCAGCCCCGAATCATTGAGCAAACGTTTAATTGCCGCGTTGTATTTCGCCACGCAAACCTATTTCGGTCATTCCGCGCCCATCGTCCACGAATTCAAATTCGCCACAGAATCAAACTTAACGGTCAGTGAAATCATTGCGTTAATCGCACGATTACAAACCGCTGTCGCAGAAAAATCAGGCAAAGGCATTTTGATTGTCATTGATGAATTGGGGAAATTCCTCGAATACGACGCACGTCAACCGAATTCAAACGACATTTTTTTGTTGCAAGCCATCGCCGAATTTGCAAAAACAGGTCACAAAGCGAATGTGTTATTAGTCGTTTTAATGCACCAAACGATTGAACAATACGCCAAAATTTTGGGCGAAACCGCGAAAAATGAATGGTTAAAAATTTCGGGACGTTTTGAAAGCGTGCCGTTTTTAGAATCCGCTGAACAAACCATGCGCGTGATTGCGGCGGCTTTTAGAAATACCTTAACCGCTGTAGAAAAAAACGCTGTTCAAATGCAAACCGACGACATTGCTCTCGTTTTAGCTGACCAATCCGCGTTGCCGAACCATTTGAACGTGCAAACGGCGAGCGATTTATTCGCGCAATGTTACCCGCTGCATCCGTTGTCATTGTTGATTTTGCCCGTGTTATGTCAAAAAGTCGCGCAAAACGAACGCACGTTATTTAGTTATTTGGGCAGCCAAGAAACGCACGGTTTTAAAGACAGTTTGTCGCGTTTGAATACCGTTGACGAATGGATTTTACCGTGGGAAATTTTCGATTATTTCATTCAAAATCAACCCACCGCGACCACCGACCATTTGACGCATCGCCGTTGGGCAGAAGTGGTGACGGCGTTGGAACGGTTGGGACACGCCGCGCCGATTGCTGAAATGGAATTATTGAAAACCATCGGTTTGTTCAACATTATCGGGCATCACAACGGGTTAAAATCCAGCTGCGCGTTGCTCGATTTGACCAACGCTGACAAAACCAGCGCGTTAGATTCGTTGTCGAAAAAATCGATTATCAATTTTCAACGATTCAGCGGTGAATACCGCGTTTGGGAAGGCAGCGATTTTGATTTGGACGCAGCGATGAGTGAAGCCATTCAACTCGAAGGGCATTTTAATCTGGCTGAAAAACTGAATCAACGCAAAACACAGTTGCCGATTGTGGCGCGAAAATACTCGATTCAACACGGCACGTTGCGTTATTTTCAACCGATTTATATCGACAAAAATTCCAGTAATGATGTGCCAATTGTGCCGCAAATTCATTTTTTCCTTTCTGAAAATGCAGACGATTCCGCCCATTTTGATACGTTAATTCAAAATGAAAATCCGTTGGTGATTTATGTTTTGTGTCAAAACGCTGCCAATTATCGGGCGGTGATTGAAGAAGTGTGCGCGTTAGAACGCATTCAAAACGAAAATCCGTTATTAAAAACAGACCGCGTCGCACAATATGAATGGCGCGACGCTCATGCCGCAGCGGCGCACGCGGAAGATGAATTATTAAATGAATTTCTAACACAACCCGAATTGCACCACTGGTTTTGGCGGGGCGAAAAATTGCAATTACTCAACAAACGCGATTTGCAGCATCATTTATCGACGGTTTTGGAAAAAATTTATTATGCGGCACCGATTATTAAAAATGAATTGGTGAATCGACATAAACCGTCGAGCCAAGGTAATGCGGCACGAAACAAATTGATTGCGGCATTACTCTCGCAAAGTGACAAAGCAGATTTAGGTTTTGAAGCGGATAAATTCCCGCCCGAAAAATCGATTTATCGCGCGTTGTTCAAAGAAACCGGCGTTCATGTTGAGCAAAATGGCGTGTGGCGATTAGTTTCCCCTGCTGAAAATCCCTATAAATTCGCGCCAGTTTGGCAAGGCATTGACGATTTCATTGCGAAAAATAATTCGATTAACAAACTGGTCGCGCTTTATGAATATCTAAATCAACCGCCGTTTGGCATTCAACAAGGTGTGTTGCCGCTGATATTTGCTGCTTATTATTTTACCAATCAGCGCACCATTGCGTTGTACGAAGACGGCATTTTTTGTCCACACGCGACGCTGGAAAATTTTGAAGTGTTATTGAAACGCCCCGAATTATTCAGTTTTGAAAAGGTGGATATTAACAATGGCGATATTAAAGGCGATTTGTTCAACAAGTATTTAGAAAAGCTGGTCGGTAAAGTGTCGGACGACGCAGGTTTGTTAGAGATTATTAAACCGCTGGCGCGATTTATCAAGGGTTTGCCCGAATACACGTTGCACACAAAAGAACTCGCGCTCGACGTGCTGGCGGTTCGCGATGCGTTTTTGCAGACGCAAAGTCCCGTTAAATTGTTATTTGAAATTTTGCCCCAAGCCTGTGGTTTTGCAGAATTGAACGACGCAGATATGTTTTTAAATAAACTGGTTCAACATTTGAAAACCTTACAGAATGCGTATTCCGCGTTGTTGAAAGATTTTAAACAATCACTTTGTGACGATTTTCATTTGAATAAAACGCTCGAATTGCCCGAATTACGACAACATTTTCGCCGTTACGCGGGTTTGGAAAAATACACGCGCGATTCGCAGGGTTTGTTGGCGTTCATCACTCGTTTACAAAATAATAAAGACACGGATTCCGCGTGGTTAGAATCGATTGCGGCGTTTTTAGGCAAAGTTCCGCCGACAAAATGGCGCAACGAAAATAAATCGGAGGCGAATTATCGATTAGCAGATTTGAGTGAAAAGTTGTTAAATTTAGAAGAATTACACGCGCATCAGTGCAAGTTTTCCGCTGATTCTGATACAAAAGTGACGATGATTCGGTTGATTAGTGAAGCGGAAGGTGAACAGAATTATCCCGCTTTCATTGATTCGCAAACCGAATCGAAAGCGCGTGATTTGTTTGATTCATTGAGTGATAAATTTCAGTCGATTGATGCGTCCACAAAATATGCTTTTGTGATGCACTTGTTAAAGCAACGATAAAACTAGAATTACTGTTGATCAACATATTTTATGTTTCTCACAACAAAATGATTTACATAAATCAAACTTACTAAACTGCAAACACAGCTCAACATGATTTTTAATGTTTAATTTTGAATAAATGATTGAGAGTTGATTGCGAACGGTTTTTTCTGCAACGGATAATGTTACACCAATTTTTTTCGCTGATGCCCCTTTTGCGGCAAGACAAACAATCATTTTTTCGCGTGCATTAAGTGTTGCAACTAAACTGGTCAAATCTGACTGGTGATTTTTAACTTCACTTTGAAGAAATGATTGTGTGAGATTGCGATCAAACCACAACTCCCCTTCATGTATTTTTTCAATCGCTCTCGCCAACAATTCTGCCGAACAATTCTTCTGTAATACACCAGAAATTCCCAAACGTAGTGCATACAACTGAAATGGCTGATCATCGTTATTTATAAACAGTACAACTTTAGATTTTGGATGTTTTTTTAATAATTCAGGAATTTTAGTCACGCAATTTCCATCCTTTAACGCGAAATCCAGCAAGATAATATCAGGGCTAAACTTTTTTGGTGTTTGCTCTAACGCTGCCACAAAAGAATCGGCTTCCGCTACGATTTGTAATTTGGAATGATTATTCAGTAACGACTTCACTCCAATACGAAAAATTTCGTGTGCATCTACCAGCATTATCTGAATTTTGCATTCTGCCACTACCAATAAAGGCATAAATAAATCACTTCTAAAGTTTTAATGGGGTATCAGTATGGTTGTTTAACTAAATAATTGTCAACGATGATTTATTAAAAATAAAAAATAATCATTCTAAAACAATGAATTGAATTTTTTTCAGGATATTTATCCCGAAAATATCGGGATAAATGTCCCGAAAAATTAGGACATATGACACTATCTATGCCGTGTGTGACTTTATAGAATAACGTCACATTTTGAAAGGGAGGGTTTCCATCATGACGAGTTTCAACGGTCGCCGAGATAAACGCATTTATGGCGTGTTCCCCGTTTTTTTACGGGGAAATGATGTTGGAGAACACAAAATTAAAACC
>SERZ01000496.1_pt1 | contig 26410 bp, 29 predicted proteins | sample 3171461 | NCBI WGS metagenome assembly SERZ01 (sample SAMN06051861, study PRJNA518727) | freshwater metagenome | biome: subpolar coniferous forest; feature: holomictic lake; material: water; isolation source: holomictic Lake 227, 6 m depth | place: Canada: near Kenora, Ontario | collected... | reverse complement strand
CAAGATGGCCGACTCATTCATCGTACAGACCGATCTGACCGATGCCATCCTGCGCAATGTCCGGCTGATGCGCGCCGATCTTTCCCATTCCAATCTGACCGGCGCCAATCTGGAGGGCGCCGACCTGACCGACGTCAATTTCACCGGTGCCATTTTTCACGGCGCCATCCTGACCTCGGTCACGATGAATCACACGAAGTTCAATGATGCCGATCTGTCGGGCGCCGTGCTCGACATGTACAGCCTGGGCAATGCCGACCTCCAAGGCGCCAAGCTGCCGCGCAGCCTGGAGTCACTCGACACCGAACTGTCGGTACTGCTGGCCGCCCACTCGCTTTGGATCGGCAGCTCGGGCAAAAGCGGCCGGCGCGCCAACCTGTCTGCAATTAACATGACCGGCCTTGATCTCAGTGGCGTCAATCTGGCCGCCGCCGAAATGGAAGGCGCCATCCTGAAGGACGCCAATCTTTCGGGAACCATCCTGACCATGGCCCGCCTGCCCTTCGCCGATTTACGCGACGCCTGTCTGAACGGCGCCGATTTGCGCGGCGCCAATCTCATGCGTGCCACTTTGACCGGTACCGATCTGACCGGTTGCCGGGGCGGGCCGGTCAGCGTGGTCGGGGCGAATTGTCAGGATTGGCCGACGAATTTTGAAAATGCCCGCTTCGGCGGCGCCACCATCCGCAAAGCGCAATTTCGTAAGGCATTACTAACCAAAGCTAATTTCGTACGCGCCCAATTGTCCGACGTTGATCTGCGCGATGCCGATCTGCGCGACAGCGATTTCACCAATGCCAAGATTATCGAAATCAATCTGGAGGGCGCCGATCTGCGCGGCGCGCGCGGTCTGCCCGCTTGACCGAAAAATGCTTTGGCAATATTGCCACAGAACGGGAGAGATCAAGCCTCGACAGCGGGTTCCGGCTGTTTTGTCATTTGCCGTAAGCGGTTGCTGCGATAGGTTAGCGGCCGCTGTGAGATCATTCGAATTCGCCCATAGCAGGTAGGGAGACACGTTGATTATGAAAATTTGCAAGCTGTCCTTGGCGGCGCTCGGCCTGTTGGCCCTGTCTGCCTGTGCCCAACCCCCCGCACCGCCGGCTTATGTCGAGGTTCCGTGGAAGGGTGAGATTACTCCGTCGACCAAAGCGGCGCCGGCGTCATTCACCATCCCGTTCAAGTCCGGAAGCTCCAAGCTTTCGCATCAAGACATCGCGACCATCCGTGATGCCGCCGATGCGTTCCTGAAGGGTGCGTCCACCATCACTTTGACCGCTCACACCGACACCGTCGGCAAGGCCAAGAGCAACCAGGCTCTGTCCGAGCGCCGGGCCCGGGCCGTTGCTAACGCCCTCGTAAAGGCCGGCGTCCCGATGGGCGCAATTTCCTCGACCGCCGTCGGTGAGTCCCAGCTGGTGGTCTCCACCGGCGACCGGACTGCCGAGAAGGCCAACCGCGTTGTCGTGATCGATATCCGTTAATCCGGATATCGTAAACAACATCGTCGCAAAAACCGGCCGGACGGCTTATGCTGTCCGGCCGGTTTTGTGCCTGAGCCGCCGGTTTCTTTCAGCGGCCATAGCGCGTATAGTGTTCGGATGATGACGACCCCTTCTCATAGACAAGCGCTTGAGGTTCTGACTCGGGCCGGGTTGCGCCTGACTCGACAGCGCATCGGGCTTGCCCGTTTATTGTTCGACAGCGGCGACCGTCACGTCACCGCGGAGCTTCTTCATGACGAAGCCATGGCGGCGGATATGCGGATCTCGCTTGCCACCGTCTATAACACACTTCACCAGATGACCGCGGCCGGGCTGCTGCGCGAAGTCGTGGTGAAAGCCGGTCGGTCCTATTTCGACACCAACACCACACTTCATCATCATTTCTTTCATGAGCGGACCGACTGGCTGGGCGACGTGCCCGGCAATAGCCTCGTAATTGAGAATTTGCCGGAGCCGCCATGCGGAACCGTTGCCAGCGCTGTCCATGTTATTATCCACCTTCGGGACAGGCCCGACAGTTCAGCGTCGAACTGAATATCCCCCGGGCAGCTTGACCACACGACGTGTCCGGTATACTAGCGGCTGAAGAGAGCCCGATGCCGGTCGAGTCAGTTCAGCGGGAGGGACGTTACATGGGTTTGAAAGGCAGCAAGACCGAAGCCAATCTCAAGGCCGCATTCGCCGGAGAAAGCCAAGCCAACCGTCGTTATCTGTACTTCGCCCAAAAGGCCGATATCGAAGGTTATAATGATATCGCCGCAGTCTTCCGCGCAACTGCCGAAGGTGAAACCGGTCACGCACACGGTCATCTTGAGTATCTGGAAGAAGTCGGCGACCCGGCAACCGGGGCCCCGATCGGACCGACCGCCGATAATCTCAGGGCCTCTATCCTGGGTGAAATCCGGGAATACACCGACATCTATCCGAGCATGGCCAAGACCGCACGCGAAGAAGGCTTTGCCGAGATCGCCGATTGGTTCGAAACCTTGGCCAAGGCGGAAAAGTCTCACGCCGGACGGTTCCAAAGGGCGCTCGACACCCTGGGCTAAAACGGTCTGCGGAAAGCCTGCCAGGGTCTCGGCCTGAACCTGACAAGGAGGGAGCATGCGCGAAGGCAGCCTCGACGCCACGGCCCGCCCTCTGGGACTCGAGCGGATCGAGGGCGCAAAACGCAAAATCACCGGGGCCGATATTCTGGACATGGCGACCTATGCCGCAATCCGCACGGAAAAGCGGCGTGCCCTGATTCAAACCAAGGCCCGACGCCGAGTCGCGATCGATCCATCCCGTTGTCGGAAACCGAGCGTACCGATCAACAGGATAACGCCTCGGCGGTTCACTTTATCCGCTTTCCGCTCACGCCCGCGCAAATCAGCGGCTTCCGTACCGCCGCACTTCGGGTTACGGTCGGTATTGTCCATAACGCCTATGGCCATCTTGCGATTCTGCCGGAGACGACCCGTGCCGAACTGGCCGCCGACTTTGATTGACCGCAGTCCGCCGACCGTCTACGCGCTTATCCGCGTGGTCTTAGTCTTGCTGTGCCTGTTCGCGGCCCCGGTACAGGCACATGACATGCGTGATTTGGCCCCCGGCGGCAGCGCCACCGTCAAAGAGGTGCTGAGCGGTGATGTCGTCGTACTGGCCGACGGGCGCACGGTCCGGCTGGCCGGAATTCAGGCGCCCAAGCTTCCGCTCGCGCATGCTCATGCCCGTAAAATGCCGTTGGCCGATGAATCCCGTCTTGCTTTGGAACGGTTGGCGCTCGGGCGCACGGTCACGCTCTATTTCGGCTCGACCCACCAGGACCGCCACGACCGGTTTCTGGCGCAGTTGGTGCGTGACGACGGGGTCTGGCTGCAACAGGCCATGCTTAGTCAGGGCTGGGCCCGGGTCTATGTGCTTTATGACCGAAAATTACCGAGCGCCGATTTGCTGGCGGCCGAGGCACCGGCGCGCGAGGCCCGCCGTGGCTTGTGGGCTCATCGCGCATATGCCCCGCACGACCCCGACGGACTGGGCCATGATTTCGACAGCTTCCAGGTGGTCGAAGGGCGGATCGTCAGTGCCACGGTGATTCGCGGTCAATTATTCATCGATTTCGGCCCGGACTGGAAGACCGACTTCACCATTCGTATTCCGCGTCGGGCCATGCGCGCCTTCCGCCAAAGTTTAGGCGATATTCAAGCACTGGCCGGGCGGACCGTCCGGGTGCGCGGCTGGGTCTATCGCCGCAACGGCCCGGAAATCGAAGCGACCGTCCCCGAACAGATTGAATTGCTTGACCCGCCTGCCCCGACCCCGACCGCCGCGCCGACTCCGTAATAAGCCGGTAGCGGTATTTACTTATCAAAGCGGCGGACATTGCCGACCATCAGCGTGTAAAGCTGAGTCACCAGTTCACTCGGCCGCAACCGACCGAACGGCATGTTTTCATTCACGAAAGGTAGAAATCCTTCCGGCGGCTTCACCGGCACGATTTCGTAGCCGGACTTTTGCAAAGCCTGAATCACCGCCCCGGCTTGCTTCAGGTAATTTTCGTTAAACATCGAGGTATCGGCCTTTTTGATGGCCTCGGCGATTACCGCCTGAATATCCGCCATGGTCTCTCTTCGTCCTTCCGGCCCGCTCCAGCATAGCTCTGCCACGACAGACCCGAGTCCGTCAAACTCCGTAGTATCTCGCCACTGTTGCAAAGGCCTTAAGATCGCGTTAGGTCAAGGGCTGTTGATCCGACTCTCCAAGCGAAAGTGAACGGCCATGGGCTATAAAGTTGCGGTGATCGGCGCTACCGGTAACGTTGGGCGCGAAATTATTTCCACACTTGCGGCTCGCAATTTTCCGGCGACCGAGGTTGTTGCACTTGCTTCCGAGAAGTCGATCGGCAAAGAAATGTCGTACGGCGAGAAAACCATTCTTAAAGTACAGGATCTGGAAAAATTCGATTTTCGGGGGTGCGACATCGCGCTCTCATCGCCCGGCAGCGCCGTATCCGCAAAATATTCACCCAAGGCCGCGGCGGCCGGCTGCGTCGTGATCGACAACACCTCGCACTTCCGCATGGACCCAGACGTCCCGTTGGTGGTGCCGGAAGTTAACCCGCAAGCGATCGCGGGCTATACCAAAAGAAATATTATTGCGAATCCCAACTGTTCAACGATTCAGATGGTGGTCGCGCTAAAGCCGCTTCACGATCTTGCGAAAATCAAGCGCGTTGTGGTGGCCACGTATCAGTCGGTGTCGGGTGCCGGTCGCGACGGTATGGATGAATTATTCAATCAAACCCGCGCAATTTATGTCAATGACCCGATCGAGAAGAAGAAATTCACTAAGCAGATCGCCTTTAACTGCATTCCCCATATCGACGTCTTCATGGATGATGGCGCGACCAAGGAAGAATGGAAGATGGTGGTCGAGACCAAGAAGATTCTCGATCCGTCGATCAAGGTGATTGCAACCTGCGTACGGGTACCGGTTTTCATCGGCCATTCCGAAGCGATCAACATCGAATTCGAAAACCCGATTACCGCCGACCAAGCTCGCGAGGCGCTGCGCCGCGCGCCCGGGATCACGATCATCGACCACCGCGCCAACGAGGGCTATGTCACCCCTGTTGAATCCGCCGGTGATGATCCGGTCTTTATTTCCCGCATTCGTGAGGATTATACCGTCGAAAACGGCTTGGCGCTGTGGGTGGTGGCCGACAATCTGCGCAAGGGTGCCGCCCTCAACGCCGTTCAAATTGCTGAATATCTGGTTCGAAACCAACTGAAGCGCTAACCGTTTGCCGTTTCGCGAAAAAGCAAAAGGGGGCCTCGGCTCCCTTTTTGTTTTGGGCGCAAGCGGTGCTATGGTCTGTCGACAACCCGGCATAAGGTGATGATATGATGAACCGCACACGGGTCGCTCTGGCTGCCGCCGCGATGATGGCGGGTCCGGCTTTTGCCCAGCAATCGACCGATGATCTGATGAATCGCTTGCGCTCGACCACACCTTCCGATCTGGCGACGCAAGCAAACGAGGCTTTGAAGCAGTACAATGGGCTGGCGCCGACGGATCGGGCTGCGGCCGATGCGGCAGCTCAGGCACAGATTCCGGCGCTGATGACTCAGGCGTCGGGCTGGTGGAATTCTCTGACCCCGGAACAACAAGCAGAGTATCAAAAATCGATACAGGGGTTATCCGGGGCGATGGCTCCGAAGAAGTGATTCTGATCGTTTGGAGGCATCATGCGCCGTCTCGTTCCTTTTGCCCTTGCCCTGTTCCTGGCAGCGCCTTCGGGACATGCCGAAAGTGTTCACGGCATGTCGCTTTATGGTCCTCCGAAATATCCGGCTGATTTTAAGCATTTCGACTATGTCGACCCGGCCGCGTCCAAAGGCGGAGACATCAAGCTGTCCACAATCGGCAGCTTTGACAGCCTTAATCCCTTTATTCTTCGCGGTCAGGCCGCCGCCGGTAACACCATGGTGTTTCAAACCCTGACCGAAAGCAGTCAGGATGAACCCTTTAGCGTTTATGGATTGCTGGCTGAAACTATTGACGTGGCACCCGACCGTAGCCGGGTGGCGTTTACTTTGCGCCCGCAAGCCCGCTTCAGCGACGGCACTCCGGTCACGGTCGATGATGTGATTTGGAGTTTTCAGACTCTACGGGAACAAGGTCACCCGCACTATCGGCTTTATTATACCAATGTCTCTAAAGTTGAAAAAACCGGTCCGCTCACAGTCAGCTTCAGTTTCAGCGGCCCGGCCAACCGAGAACTTCCATTGATCATGGGCCAATTGCCGGTATTGCCTAAGCATTGGTTTACCAAGGAGCGGCCCTTTAACTCGACGACTTTGGAGCCTATTCCCGGAAGCGGCCCTTATGTCATAGCTGATGTTCAGCCAGGGCGTTCTATTCTCTATAAAAGGGTCAAAGATTGGTGGGCAAAGGATTTGCCGGTGTCGGTCGGGCGTTATAATTTCGACACGATCCGCTATGACTATTACCGCGATGCTGATATCGCGTTTGAGGCTTTCAAAGCCGGAGCAATCGACTTTCGGTTGGAAAACAGTGCGAAAAACTGGGCCACCGGCTATGATGTGCCCGCAGTTAAAGAGGGTCGCATAATCAGGGAAACGATAAAGCATGAAGACCCACAAGGTATGCAGGGATTCGTTTACAATACCCGTCGGCCCTTGTTTCATGACCGCAATATTCGGCAAGCCCTGGCCTATATGTTTGACTTTGAGTGGAGCAAAGCCAGCCTGATGTATGGACAATATACCAGAACGGCGAGCTATTATTCGAATTCAGACTTGGCGGCAAGCGGTCAACCGAGCCAGGCGCAGCTGCAAATTCTTGAGCCCTATCGCGGCAGGGAACCGGATGAAGTCTTCACGACCGCGTTCGAGCCGCCTAAGACTGATGGAACCGGAAATATCCGTCAAAATCAACGGATTGCGCTGGAATTATTCCGTAAAGCCGGCCGCGAGATGCGCGACGGCAAGTTGGTCGACACCAAGACAAGCGAGCCGGTCAGCTTCGAAATCCTGCTCGACAATCCGATGTTCGAACGGATCGTTCAGCCTTACATACGTAATCTGGCTCGCACCGGTATTACCGCTTCGATCCGGATCGTCGACTCGGCGCAATATCAGAACCGACTTAACAGTTTCGATTTCGATATGATTGTTGACAGCATGCCGCAATCGCTGTCTCCTGGTAATGAGCAGCGCGATTACTGGTCTTCGGCCGCCGCCAAGGAGCAAGGAAGTCGAAATCTTGCCGGGGTCAACGATCCCGTCGTCGATGAGTTGGTCACACGGCTGATTTCGGCCCCCGACCGGGAAACTTTGATCAACACCACCCATGCGCTTGACCGGGTGCTGTTGTGGGGCTGGTATGTCATCCCCCAGTGGCATAATGATCATCACCGAGTCGCCTATTGGGCTCGCTTCGGCCACCCGGCCGTGCCCGCCAAATATGGACTCCCTTATGAAAGCACTTGGTGGATCGACCCTGCTAAGGATGCGGCACTCCGGCGGTAAAACCCATGCTCTCTTACATTGTCAGACGGTTTTTGCTGATTATCCCGACGCTGTTCGGGATCATGCTTGTCAATTTTCTGATCGTTCAACTGGCGCCGGGCGGACCGATCGAACAGATCGTCGCCCGGCTTCAGGGCACGGCAGTGGAAGCGACGGCGCGTATCGGTGGCTCATCCGGCGGCGATATGCAAAGTCGGATGGTGATGGATCATCCCGGCAGCGAGAATACCACCAGCCGCTATCGCGGGGCTCGCGGACTTGACCCTGAATTCATTAAGCAGCTTGAAAGAGAATTCGGCTTTGACAAGCCCCTCTATGAGCGCTTCAAACTGATGATGGGTAACTATCTACAGTTTGACTTCGGTAAGAGTTATTTTCGCGATCAGCGCGTTGTCGATTTAGTTCTTTCTAAAATGTCAGTGTCCGTTTCACTCGGGCTTTGGACTACATTATTAATATATTTAGTTTCTATTCCGCTCGGAATCAAAAAGGCAATCACAGATGGTTCACGATTTGATGTTTGGACCAGTGCCGTCGTTATCGTCGGCTATGCTATACCCGGTTTTCTTTTTGCGGTACTTCTGATTGTTTTGTTTTCCGGCGGCAGTTATTTTTCCTGGTTTCCGCTGCGCGGCCTGGTCTCCGATAATTGGGCGTATCTGCCCTGGTATCGGCAGATTTTGGACTATTTCTGGCATTTGGTGTTGCCGGTGACGGCTTTGCTGGTCGGGGGTTTTGCCAGCCTGACCATGTTGACTAAGAATTCTTTTTTGGAAGAGATTAATAAACAATATGTTGTTACCGCTCGTGCTAAAGGTCTGACCGAGCGCCGGGTTTTATACGGCCATGTCTTTCGCAACGCCATGCTGATCGTCATTGCCGGTTTTCCAGCCGCCTTTATTCATTTATTGTTTACCAGCAACTTGCTAATCGAAGTTATTTTTTCACTGGACGGGTTAGGGTTGCAAGGCTATGAAGCCGCTATTACCCGTGACTATCCTTTGATGTTCGGGACGCTGTACTTCTTTACCTTGCTCGGCCTCATCATGAATTTAATCGGTGACATGATGTATGTGCTTGTCGACCCGCGCATCGATTTCGAGGCTCGACAATCATGAGCGGTCATCGTTTCTTTCGGTGGAAAATCACACCGCTTACCGCACGGCGGCTTGCTAATTTCCGCGCCAATAAGCGTGGCTATCGTTCGCTGTGGTTATTTCTGATACTGTTCGGGCTCAGCCTGTTTGCTGAATTCATTGCCAACGACAAGCCGTTGCTGGTCCGTTATGACGGTGGATATTATTTTCCTGTCTTAACATCCTATCCGGAAACTGTATTCGGCGGCGAATTTGCTGCCGAGACTGATTATCGAGACCCCTATGTTCGGAAATTGATCGGTGATAAGGGTTGGATGATTTGGCCGCTCATCCCGTACTCCTACCAGACTATCAATTACGAATTACCGGTACCCGCTCCGGCCCCACCCTCGCGCGAAAATTGGCTCGGAACTGACGATCAAGGCCGCGATGTGGTGGCACGGTTAATTTATGGCTTTCGAATCTCGGTTTTATTCGGTCTGACCTTGACCTTGTTATCATCAATAGTCGGGGTCGCTGCCGGTGCGGTTCAGGGTTATTTCGGGGGACTGACCGATCTTCTCTTTCAGCGTGTGATCGAGATATGGTCGGGTATGCCGACCTTGTATTTATTGATTATTCTGGCCAGCGTGGTTGCACCGAATTTCTGGTGGCTGCTCGGACTGTTATTAATGTTCAGCTGGATGTCTCTGGTTCCCGTGGTGCGTGCCGAGTTCCTGCGCGCCCGCAATTTCGACTATGTCCGCGCCTCCAGGGCCTTGGGCGCCAGAGACGCGGTTATTATCATCAAACATGTTCTGCCGAATGCGATGGTTGCAACCCTGACTTTCCTGCCTTTCATTCTTAACGGTTCGATTACCACTCTGACCGCACTCGATTTTCTTGGCTTTGGCTTACCGCCGGGCTCACCTTCTCTTGGAGAGTTGCTGGCGCAGGGTAAAAACAACCTTCAAGCGCCCTGGCTCGGCATGACCTCCTTTGCCGTATTGGCAATCATGCTCAGCCTGTTGATCTTCATCGGCGAAGCTGTTCGCGACGCCTTCGACCCGCGCAAGAAATAAGCCCCTCAGCCGAGGACATGGGCTCGCAGCGCAGCGGTCACCTCCGGCCGCACGCCGAACCAGGCCTCAAATCCGGGAGCGGCTTGATGTAGCAGCATGCCAAGTCCATCGACGATCACATTCCCGCGAGCCCGCGCCGACTCGAGGAACGGCGTGATCAGCGGGCTATAGACGATATCGGTCACCACCGCCGATGGCGGCAACTTCGAAAGCTCAATATCGAGCGGGGGCTGCCCGACCATTCCGAGCGTGGTTGTATTCACCACTAACGCCGTGTCGGCCAGAGCCGAACTACGCCCGAACCACGGCCCCGGGTGTATCGGACCCCCGATCTCCCGCGCCAGGGTGGTGGCCTTATCCAACGAACGATTGTATAGACGAATTTCCTTAACACCGGCATCAACAAGCGCCGTCACGACTGCCCGGGCTGCCCCACCCGCCCCCAGCACCGCCACCGGCCCGGCGTCGGGTCGCCAATCGGGAGCGCCTTCCCGCAGATTTGTGAGAAAACCCTCGGCGTCCGTGTTGCGCCCTTCCAGGCTGCCGTCCTCTCGAACCACAATTGTGTTAACCGCACCGATGCGCCGGGCTCTCGAGTCGACGTGATCAACCAGAGCCAACGCCGCCTCCTTATGAGGAACCGTCAGGTTAACCCCGTGAAATCCGAGTGCCGGCAATGCGCGTAACGCCTGCTCGAGTCGTTCCGGCGGCACCGCCAAAGGCACATAAGCCCCGTCGAGTCGATACGACTCGAGCCAATATCCATGAAGCCGCGGCGATCGTGAATGGCCGACCGGCCAGCCCATCACCCCGGCCAACCTCGCTCTGCCGCTGATCATCATGTCGTTATCACTCCCTGATCCCGCAAAAACCCGAGCAGAGGCAGTAAGGGCAGGCCCAAAATGACAAAATGATCGCCGTCGACTCGAGAAAATAGCTGCAAGCCCCTTCCCTCGATCCGGTAGCATCCGACCGAATCCATAACCTCATCACCAACCGACTCGAGATAGTCATCCAGGAACCGCTGTGAAAAATCACGCATGGTCAGGTGCGCAAATTCCGTCGTTTCCCATATCAGCCGGCTGTCGATTGCGACAGCAACGCTCGAAACTAGTGTATGGGTCCGCCCTCGTAATTCTAAAAGTTGCCGTCGTGCATCGCATATCGATTCAGGTTTGTCGAACCAACGATCCTCACACATCAGCGTCTGGTCGGCACCAATTACTACTTGGCCGGGATGTCGTGACGAAACTGTTACCGCCTTTAACTTTGCAAGGCGCCCGGAAGCAAGTGCCGCATCTTGGCGTTTGACCTCCGCCTCATTAACATCGGCGGGATCACAAGTGACCGCTAGACCGACATTTTCGAGCATACGACGCCGAGTCGGTGAGCTTGAAGCCAGAACTAAGCCGCTCATTGGGCATGTACACCAAATTTTGCGTTTGCGCGGTGCTGTGAAAGTAAAGTTAGAATTTCTGCTGCTGTTTCTTCTATTGACCGACGTGAAACATCGATAACAGGCCAACCTTTGCGGGAGAAATACCGTCGCGCGTCAGTAACTTCCTTACGCACAACATCAGGATCAACATAAGATGTTTCCTGACGTCCGGGATCGATAAAGCGCATTCGCGTTCGCCTGATCTGCATTAGTCTATCAGGGTCATTAGTTAAACCGACGACCAGAGGGGAAACAATTTGATCAAGTTCCTCCGGTAAAGGACAGCCGGGAACAAAGGGAACATTTGCTGCCTTAACAGTACGATTTGCTAAATAAATACAAGTTGGCGATTTTGATGTTCTGGAAACTCCGACAAGGACAACATCCGCCTCATGAAGATCACGAGTTGATCGGCCGTCATCATGAGCGAGGGCGAAATCCATTGCCTCTATACGTTCAAAATACTCTGCATCAAGCATATGCTGCCGGCCTGGTTGCCGTTGGGATTCAACACCAAGATAAGTACCGAGTGCGCTGATTAGTGGATCCAACACCGATACACAGGGTAATTGGTGGTCCCTGCAAAATTCCTCGAGTCGGCGCCGAAGGCTATCATCAACAAGCGTGAACATAACAAGCCCTGGGCTCGTTGTAAGGCTATCAAACACAACATCCAACTGCCTGGGCGTGCGAACCAAATTCCACAAATGCTCATAAGGTTGAACATTATCAAACTGACTTACGCAGGCACGAGCAATACTATTTACCGTTTCTCCGGTGGCATCGGACACAAGATGCAGATGAAAGATATGCATTATCCACAGACCCCTGTGATTAAACTACCGTAAACCTGGGGATAACGCCATTGCAGTTCAATCGCATCAGCTTTACCCCCAGGTATCCCGGTAATTTTACCCGGGTGGACAATTTGATACCACTACTTTACGAACTGTGGATAACCAAAACGGATATGCCCTTATCCCCAACATTACTTAGTCTTGAGACCACGAGAAAACGCCATTTTTTCAGGTTATCCGCAAACTTATCCCCGGGAAATTTGTCACCGTTCGAACACCCTTCAAACCGTGGATAAGTGTTTAGCAAAATTTGATCCCCATAATTTTCCGCATACACCTCAACAACTAAGAGTCTTAATTAAGATTCTTAGTTATGAAGTAGGTATTGCATTTTCCTCCAAATGTAGCTTTTATACGCACCATCCTCACTACCCTAATAGAACTATGGACGTTTCCATTGATGATGCTTGATAAACCGTTTATTAATGCCCTTAAAGGGAGGCAACCGGATCGCCCGCCATTTTGGCTCATGCGCCAAGCCGGGCGATATCTGCCTGAATATCGGCAAACACGTAAGCAGGCAGGCAGCTTTATCAATTTATGTTTGTCTCCTGAACTTGCTTGTGAAGTCACCATGCAACCGCTCCGCCGTTATGGTATGGATGCAGCAATATTGTTTTCCGACATACTCATGGTGCCGTATGGCCTTGGCCAAAAATTAGAGTATGCCGAGGGTGAAGGCCCGAAACTTGAACCAATCCACAATGCCAGTGGGCTTAAAATTCTATGTAAAGAGAATTTCAAGGAAATAACTTCGCCGATCTATCAAACCGTTAAAAATATCTCCACGAGATTACCGGATGAAGTAGCTCTAATCGGCTTCGCAGGTTCGCCGTGGACCGTTGCATGCTACATGGTTCAAGGAAGTGGCTCAAAGGAATGGGAAAAGGTTAAGTCATTCTTATATAGTGACCCGATCGGGTTTCAATCCCTAATCGACACTTTAGTTGATATAACAATCATTTATTTAGACAACCAGATTTTGTCCGGTGCGAATGCTATTCAATTGTTTGATAGCTGGGCAGGAATATTACCATCAGCTCTATTTAGAACGATGGTCATTGAACCAACAAAAAGAATTACTAAAGCTCTACGCTTACTTCATCCAGATATTCCAATAATCGGGTTTCCTCGCTGTGCAGGACTGATGCTTGAAGAATATGCTAATTTCAGCGGGGTTGATGCTGTTGCACTTGATACTTCGGTTCCGCAGGACTGGGCCGCAAAGGTACTTCAGCCAAAAATTCCCGTTCAAGGTAATCTTGATCCAATCCTCGTGGTCACTGGTGGAGCGGCAATGGCAACTGCTGTTGATGAGATTTTAGGTTGCCTGGGTGGTGGCCCGTTTATTTTTAATCTTGGACACGGGGTAGCTCAGGTTACCCCTCCCGATCATGTTAGCCAATTGTCAAATTTAATCAAGACATGGCCGGAGCGGCGTAAATGACAAAGACAGGACGAATCGCAGTCATACTATTCAGCATGGGAGGGCCTGATTGTTTGGCGGCGGTTAAGCCCTTTTTGTTTAATATATTTAATGATTATGCGATGATAAGACTTCCTCAGCCACTCAGATATTTCTTAGCTTGGTACATTTCAACAAAAAGAGAAAAGTCTGCTCAACATACTTATAGTTTAATGGGCGGAAAGTCGCCACTATTAGAGAATACTTTAGTTCAAGCCCAGGCGCTTGAGAATGCTCTCGGACAACCTGAAAATATAAAAGTCTTTATCTCAATGCGTTATTGGATGCCTTTTAGTATTGATACCGCGCGTCAGGTAAAGTTATTTAATCCTGATAAGATTATTACCATACCTTTATATCCTCAGTGGTCGACTACCACTTCAGCATCATCGATTGCTAATTGGATTGAAGCTTGTAAGTATATTGGCTTATCTAAACCTACCCGTAACATTTGCTGTTACCCAACAATGTCAGGGTTTATTAAAACAATAGTTACACATATTCGCGTAAAGTGGAATGACACAGTAAGCTATGGCAAGCCGAGAATATTATTTTCTGCGCACGGTTTGCCTGAAAAAATTATTAATAATGGTGATCCCTATCAATGGCAGTGTGAAAGTACTGCGCGTGCAATAGTTTCCCAATTGAATGTACCTGATTTAGACTGGGTTTCCTGCTATCAAAGTCGCGTCGGCCCTTTAAAGTGGATTGGACCGGAAACAAACCATGAGATTGAACGAGCTGGCCGTGACAAAGTACCAGTTATATTAGTTCCTATTGCATTTGTTTCCGAGCACTCTGAGACACTAGTGGAACTTGACATCGATTACAGAAAGCTTGCTGAACGATGTGGTGTACCATATTACTCGAGGATTCAAACAGTTGGGTCTTCATCATTTTTTATTGATGGACTGACTTCTATGGTTAAAACACTACTAATAGACGGTTCTACTTTATGTTCAGAGTCGGGTCAGAGAGCCTGTCCATCTAGCCTATCTGACTGTCCATTATAATAACTGTGTGAGTACCCCATGGAATACCTGACAATTAAATCACTCCACATTATTAGTGTTGTCTCCTGGATGGCTGGCTTATTTTATCTCCCTCGTTTGTTTGTTTATCACGTATCAGCTAAACATGGGTCGGAGCTTTCAGAAACATTTAAGATAATGGAAAGACGACTTTTTCGTTACATAATGGGCCCTGCTATGATTGCTACGTGGATATTTGGCATCTGGCTTATTGCGCTAGCACCGGAGTTGATTAGCGAGATATGGCTCATTTTAAAGTTGGTTGCTGTAGCTTTTTTAACTGGATTTCATCATATGTTGGGCCGTTGGCGTTTGGCCTTTGCCAAGGATTGTAACATTAAATTGGAACGATTTTACAGAATCATCAATGAGCTTCCTACTGTCGCTCTCATAATCATTGTTTTTTTGGTAATTTTAAAACCGTTTTAATTTACCGCTGCTTATGAAAATTATTTTCAGTCCGGGCTTGTATGCTCTTGACATCGCATTTATCATCAGCTAATCATCACGGCAACCGGCTATGCGCTGCCTATGGTAAGCGCATGAAAATTTAATAGCTTGGTATTTCCAACAAGCTCAATTTGTTGGCTAACGGCGTCAGTCAAATCCCCCGATTGACGTATTTACCTACATCACTAGCTTCCTGGATTTGTTTCAGGTTTTCCATGAAGCCATCCCTCGCAGGTCAAATAATGAATCTTCAAGAGCTGAAATGCAAGACACCGGCCGAACTTCTGGCCTTTGCTGAGGAGTTGCAGATTGAAAATGCGAACACCCTGCGCAAGCAGGATATGATGTTTGCAATTCTAAAGCAGCTCGCCGAAAACGGTGTACCAATTTTCGGTGATGGTGTACTTGAAATTTTGCAAGATGGCTTTGGATTTTTGCGTTCTCCTGAAGCAAATTACCTTCCGGGTCCTGATGATATTTACGTTTCACCTAATCAAGTACGGCGATTCGGGCTTAGAACCGGGGACACTGTTGAAGGAGAAATCCGGTCTCCAAAAGATGGGGAGCGATACTTTGCGCTCCTTAAGGTCAATACTATTAACTTTGATACACCCGACAAAGTCCGCCATCGAATTAATTTTGATAATTTAACCCCTCTATACCCGGATCGCCGGCTCAAACTCGAAGTAGAAGACCCGACAAAGAAGAATTATACAAGCCGAGTTATAGATTTAGTGGCTCCTCTTGGAAAGGGCCAACGCGGGCTTATTGTTGCTCCGCCTCGAACGGGCAAAACTGTCATGCTACAGAATATTGCTCACTCCATATCTTTGAACCATCCTGAAGTTTATTTAATCGTTTTACTTATCGACGAGCGGCCTGAGGAAGTTACTGACATGGCTCGGTCGGTTCGGGGAGAGGTGGTTAGCTCAACCTTTGACGAGCCGGCTGTGCGCCATGTTCAAGTTGCAGAAATGGTTATTGAAAAGGCAAAGCGACTTGTCGAACATAAGCGCGACGTAGTAATTCTATTGGATAGTATCACTCGATTAGCACGAGCATATAATACGGTTGTTCCAAGTTCTGGAAAGGTCTTGACTGGCGGTGTTGATGCAAATGCCTTACAGCGTCCGAAAAGATTTTTTGGTGCTGCAAGAAATATTGAGGAGGGGGGATCTCTTACTATCATTGCGACTGCTTTGATTGATACTGGCAGTCGCATGGATGAGGTGATTTTTGAGGAGTTTAAAGGAACAGGTAATTCAGAAATTATTCTTGATCGTAAACTTAGCGATAAGCGAACATTCCCTGCGATTGACATAACTAAATCTGGAACCAGAAAGGAAGAGTTGTTGGTTGATAAGGGTACTATTTCAAAAATGTGGGTACTTAGGCGTATTCTTCTTCCAATGGGCGTTACAGATGCAGTCGACTTTTTAGTTGATAAACTTAAGCACACTAAATCGAATTCTGACTTTTTTGAATCTATGAACCAGTAGGTTATTTCGCCCTCTTCCGACATAAGCTCGGAAGAGGGCGAACTTTTTAGGCATTTTGTGTTAACTGGCGACGATATAGCTCAGCGAAATCAATCGGGTTAATTAATAGTGGTGGAAACCCACCATTACGCGTGTTTTCAGAAATGATTGCCCGTACGAACGGGAAGAGAAGTCGTGGAGCTTCTATTAGTAAAACCGCTTTATGGTGTTCTTGTGGTAAACCGGGCAAACTGAATAGACCAGCGTAGGAGACGTCTGCCAGAAATGCAATGTCGCTGCCTGTTTTTGCTTCAACCCGAAGTGTTAGAGTAACTTCATCAATACCTTCTTTTATATTATTGATATTAATATTTACATTGACAATAACTTCCGGTGAGGTTTGACCTTGCATTAAACTATCGGGTGCGCGCGGGTTTTCAAATGATAAGTCTTTGAGATATTGTGCTAAAACATTAATGGGAAGCGCTGTCGGTCGACTTTCGGCGCCCGTCTTTGCCTCACCGTTTGCTTTTCCTTCGTCTGATGTTGTGTGCGTGTTGCTCATTTGTAAAGCTCCCGTTAGATTGAGCGCTGCGCCCCGGCGGGACGGCTGCTCTGTGTTTCTACATTGCAGCTAGCACGTATAAGGTTAGCCGGCAACAGCTTGGCTTTGCGTTATCTCAGTTTTCATAATTTATGCCTCTATGGCAATGAACTATCCGTAGTTCATGTGGTCTTAGTTCGTGCAGTTGGCCATTGTTATAGTTCATTTGTTCGTTGACTCCGTAGCTTTTGCCACAATCTCGAAATGTTTTAACTCAATTATTGGCCCGCCCTTTAGATTACGTACATCATTGGTTGTATAATAACTTGTGTATAATTTTTCCGCTTTGACTTTTCTAAGTAGACCTGATATATACTGAAGAGTAAATCTTAATACAATTTTCCTAAATGGTCTAATCATTAGCAATAGTGCAAGTACGCTTGTTGATAGTCCAGGAACTATCATTAGTAGTGCTGAAGCTATCTGCCAAATATCTTCGTCTATTGCTTTATTCTTTTCCGTAGATTGGCTCACTCTTTTTAGCAGTGCGACCCCGACGATTGCTCCTCCAAAAAATAGTAGAACACTCAACCAAAACCCGATTAGAGAAGCTGATAATGTGAACGTGCCGACTTCGAACAGCACGTATGTGATATATGATGATCGCGAACTCATGGCTGCCCTTGCTCTTTGCATCTGTCCAGCTTATTTATAATGCATGGCTGCGGTGAAGAGGCGCTTGTGACGGTTTTGAAAGTGAGAGCCGATCATACTTTGGAATAGGTACCTTTCTCCGTGTTCCGGGTCCAGTACTAACGATTGGGGCAGTGTTATGGGTGATGGTTCTAATTTTTTGGAAATCCTCTTCTTTGCCTTGATCGCTGGATTTCTTGTTTTTCGCCTGCGCTCAGTCTTAGGTCGTCGGCATGGTGAGGAGCGTCAGCGTCCAAACCCTTTTGCTGCCGACCGTTCCGGAGCCTCACTACCGGATAATGTGATTCCGCTCCCGGATCGTGGTCGCCAAGTTGGCTCGCAGGAAGTTGCTGGTGAACCTTTTTCCCTTGCTGCCGGTTTGGGTCAAATTAAATCTGCTGACCCAGGTTTTGACGAAAAGAATTTCTCTAGAGGGGTCAAGGCTGCATTCGAGATGATTGTTAGCGCCTACGCTCAAGGTGATACTGCCACTTTGCGCCCTCTCCTCTCGGACGTAGTTTACGACAGTTTTGCTGAGGAAATTCGGCGCCGAATCACAATGGAAGAAAAACACGAAACCCATATTGAGAGGGTAAAAGATGTTGACCTTCTTGAAGCCAAGATGGACGGCAACATTGCAGTTATTACTGCAAAGATTATTAGCGACCAGATGAATGTTACCCGGAATTCTGCCGGATCAGTATTAGATGGTGACCCTGATCGTCTTATTGAGTTGACGGATATTTGGACTTTTGCTCGGAATACTCGTTCTCGCGATCCTAATTGGCAATTGGTTGAAACCAGAACATCAAATTAAATAAGAAGGGCGTGTTATTCCGCTGTTAGGCGGCGCAGTACGTCATCAAGCTGATCAAGGTTTGTATACTCGATCGCTAAAGTGCCTTTTTTGCCGCGGGTGGTGAGTGTAACCTTAAGACCTAGACTTGAGGATAGGCTTTCTTCCAGGCTGATTAGGTCGCTATCTTTTGCTTCCGGTGTACGAGGCTCGCCTCGGCCTCGGCCGAGCGCGGGAAGTTCGCCCCCTTTTACCAACTGTTCGGTCTGTCGTACATTGAGCCCGGCTGCAACCACGTGTTCTGCAAGAGCTGTCGGGTCCTCAGCAGTCAGCAGAGCCCGGGCATGGCCGGCAGACAGTCGCCCGTCTTCAAGCATTGCCTTTACTGGATCGGGTAGACCGGTCAACCGCATCGTATTGGCAATGTGACTGCGGCTTTTACCAAGTGCACGCGCCAGCTCTTCCTGAGTATGCTTGAATTCATCGAGCAGTCGGCGATAACCGTCTGCCTCTTCAAGCGGTGTCAGATCTTGCCGCTGGATATTTTCAATAATTGATAATTCCAGTGCTTCACGATCGGTCAGATCACGAATCAGTACCGGAATTTCATGGAGACCGGCCGCTTGCGCAGCGCGCCACCGTCGCTCGCCAGCGATAAGTTCATACGTGTTGGCGTGGTCGGGGTCTCGGCGTACCAGTAAGGGCTGGAGAATCCCCTTTTCCTTAACCGATTGCGTTAATTCAGCAATCGCCTCTTCGTCAAATCTTCGGCGTGGCTGGAAGCGTCCGGGATGAATAAACTCCACCGGAACACTACGGCTCTGCCGGCCGCGTTCGACCGGGGCATAATCTTCGGCGGCTTCCCCGAACAAAGCTGAAAGTCCGCGGCCAAGACTGGCACGTTTGCCGGATTCCGAACGTTTAACATCGTCGCTCACGCAATCACCTTTTTGCTTTCTCGTTTCAGTACTTCGCCTGCCAGGAGTATATATGCTTGGCTGCCAGGGCAGCGCATATCATAAATAATGGCAGGCTTGCCATGCGAGGGCGCTTCAGACACCTTCACATTGCGGGGAATTACAGTTTCATAAACCTTATCTCCGAAAAAACCACGGACATCCGCCGCGACCGATTCGGAAAGATTATTGCGCTTATCGAACATGGTCAGGACCACGCCCTGAATATCGAGGGCGGGATTAAACGAACGTCGCACTCTCTCAATCGTTCGCACCAGATGACTTAGTCCTTCGAGCGCATAAAACTCGCATTGTAGCGGGACCAACACCGCATCTGAGGCGACAAGGGCGTTCAAAGTGAGCAGCCCAAGCGCGGGCGGACAATCTATCAGTATATAATCGAACGGCACGTCTTCCCGCGTTAAGGCTTCGCGCAGTCTGTATTCGCGATTTTCCACGGATACGAGTTCGATTTCGGCCCCGGATAGCTCTACCGACGATGTCACAATGGAAAGGCCTGGGATCGGGGACGGCATCACCGCTGCCATAACCGATATGTCTTCAAAAATAATCTCATAACTTCCCAGGTTTCTCTTGGCTCTGGGTATACCAAGCCCGGTCGAGGCGTTGCCTTGAGGATCAAAATCGATGATCAGCACCCTCTTTCCAACTGCGGCCAGGGCAGTGGCAAGATTGATCGTGGTTGTGGTTTTGCCAACTCCACCCTTTTGATTGGCAACGGCAATGACACGGCTTTTTGACATCGTTGTCTCCGCGCCGTCCCTTCAGGCGTCGTGCTAAATTTGAGAAATTGCTTCAAGGCGTAGTATCGTACCTGAGTCGTCTGAGCGACTTGGAAATTGCTCGACCTGCATTGTCCAGCGCTTCGAAGCCTCATTCAGTTCGTCAGTGACTCGGGCTCCTTTAAGGAACAAGCACACCTTCTTAGTGCCCAGGAAGGGTAGCGCAAACTCAATCAGGCGCGCAAGGGGGGCGAGTGCGCGCGAGGTCACGACATCGACTGGAAACGGCGGCGTTGCTTCGATTCTGGTTGGGTGGATTGTGAGTTTAGTCCCGGTCGCCGCAGAAACCTCCCGTAAAAAGGCAACCTTTCTTTGGTCACTTTCGATCAGGTGTAGCTCTGGAACCCCGCACATTGCGAGAACCATGCCCGGAAAACCGGCGCCGCTGCCCAGATCAACTACGACTCGGGCCGTTGGGGGAAGAAGGGGCATTAGCTGGATCGAATCAAGAACGTGACGACGCCAAGGATCATGGAGTGTGTTTGTGCTAACCAAATTGATCTTTGTCTGCCATTTTCTTAGCAGACAAAGATAGAGATCGAGTCGTTCCAATGTTTCATGTGAAACAGAGGTAGTCTGGCGGAACTCTTCAGCTGTAAGGGGAGCCGGGTTACGTGCTAACATCATTCGCTTCCAACGGTGTAGGCCTGCGTTTAACATAGCGCAGCAGAGCGGTAAGCGCTGCGGGAGTGACGCCGGGCAGACGGGCGGCTGCGCCCAGCGTTGTCGGGCGAGCTTTGGTGAGAATGGTCCGAATCTCGGTAGATAGACTGCCAACGGCACTGAAATTGAGATCGACGGGTAATGCTAAGGATTCGTCACGACGAAAGGCACGAATGTCAGCATCCTGACGCTCAAGATAGCCGGAATATTTACCGTCAATTTCTATTTGCTCGGCAATATCCGGCGGCAGGGCGTGAAGCTGCGGCCAAAGTGTGGCCAGACGCGAAATGCTGATGTCCGGATAGCGTAGCAAGTCAGCGGCACTACGCCGGATGCCGTCAAGATTTATCGGTAGGCCGTGACGTCGTAACTCACTGGGGCTACCACCCAAATCATTAACGAGAGCGCGGGCCTTATCAAGCGCAGCGGAACGTTGACGATAATGGATTTCACGCTCCGACCCGACACAGCCAACGGTCAAGCCTCGTGGGGTTAAGCGTTGATCAGCATTGTCGGCGCGGAGAAGCAGCCGATATTCGGCACGCGAGGTAAACATCCGATAGGGCTCTTTGGTCCCGAGCGTGACCAAATCATCGATCATAACTCCGATATAGGCCTCGGCCCGATCGGGCACGAAGGGATCGATCCCGTTGCCGGTACAAATTGCCGCGTTAATCCCGGCAATAAGTCCCTGGGCTGCCGCCTCTTCATAGCCGGTGGTGCCGTTGATTTGACCGGCCAAAAACAAATGTCCGACCTGCCGTGTTTCCAGCGAGGGCTTCAATTCCCGAGGATCGACATAATCATATTCGATCGCATAGCCCGGTCGGAGCATGACAACTTTTTCAAGACCCGGAATCAATGGTAGCAAAGCGGCCTGGAGATCCCGAGGCAGCGAAGTTGAAATGCCGTTGGGATAGACCGTATGGTCGTCGAGTCCCTCCGGTTCTAAAAAGACCTGATGCCGATCCTTGTCGGCAAATCGAACGATCTTGTCCTCAATCGATGGGCAATAGCGAGGTCCGATTCCGGTGATTTGACCTGTATAAAGCGGAGCGCGATCGAGATTGCTTCGAATCAGTTCGTGAATGGCGGGAGTGGTCCAGGTAATGCCACAGGCAATTTGGGGTGTGGATATCTGTTTGGTTAAGTACGAAAATGGAGGAGGGGGATCATCACCTTCTTGTCGATCAAGGGCGCCCCAATCAATCGTACGTCCATCAAGCCGGGGCGGTGTGCCTGTTTTTAGACGGCCCAAGGGTAAGCCCAAGCGCGCAAGTGCGGTGGACAGCCCAAGTGACGGCGGATCACCGACGCGGCCCGCCGGCTCGGTCTCGCTGCCGATATGGATTAAGCCTCGTAGAAAAGTGCCGGTTGTGATCACAACCGCGCCAGCTGAGAGTCTTTGGCCGTTGGCGGTGATGATGCCGGTTACTCTTCCGTCGGAACCGGTGATTAAATCTTCAACCGCACCGGCATGGATTGTCAGATTGGCTTGTTCGGCCAGCAATGCCTGCATGGCTTGACGATAGAGTTTGCGGTCTGCTTGGGCTCGGGGTCCACGCACGGCCGGACCCTTGCTGCGATTCAGAATGCGAAATTGGATGCCCGCGCGGTCGATCGCCCGAGCCATCACGCCGTCGAGGGCATCAATCTCGCGAACCATTTGTCCTTTTGCCAAGCCGCCAATCGCGGGGTTACAAGACATTTCGCCAATAGTGTCCAGGCGATGGGTAAGGAGCAAGGTTTGCGCGCCCATGCGCGCAGCGGCAGCGGCGGCTTCGCAGCCGGCATGTCCGGCCCCGACGACGATTACATCCCAAGCAGAGGAAGCCTGTTTCACGTGAAACGCTCACTTTCCGATGCAGAAGTCTCGAAAGATTATATCAAGCAGGTCATCGACCGCCACTCGCCCGGTGATTCGCCCGAGTGCGCGCGACGCCAGCCGTACATCTTCGGCAGTCAGTTCCGGGAGTGGGGCCGACAACGCTCGAACCAAGCTATCGCGGCATTCCTCAAGAGCAAGCCGGTGCCTTAGACGGGTCAGGGTTGGCCGCGCCGCAGTATCAAGCCGCTCGGCTACCATGGTGATCAACCGATCAAGCAGAGGCGCGAGCCCGTCCCCGGTACGGCTGCAAAGGCTGAAGCCGGGTCTGCCGCCAATGGTAATCGCGGTTTGACCGTGACAGTCACTTTTGTTGAGAACCGGCACCGTATTTTGATCAAGCAAACCCAGGGTCGCACCATCCAGTTCGGGCCAACAGGCACCATCAAACACCGCAATTTTAAGATCGGCAGTGGCGGCACGCTCAAGGGCACGGCGAATGCCTTCACTTTCGATTTCGTCGCTGCTGTCGCGCAAACCAGCGGTATCCGCCAGTATGACCGGATAGCCGCCTAGATCGAGGTGAATCTCGATAATATCGCGTGTGGTTCCCGACCGGGCCGAGACGATCGCGGCATCCCGCCGAGCGAGCAGATTGAGCAGACTGGATTTACCGGCATTGGGTGGACCGATGATGGCAATTGAAAGCCCGTTTCGCACTCTTTCGCCCCGATGACCGTCGTGAAGATGGCTGTTGAGTTCGCCGAGCAAGAGTTCGAGTAAGCCTCGACTGCGTTGGTCGAGCCCAGGCGGCAAATCTTCGTCGGGAAAGTCGATCTCGGCTTCCAGATGAGCCAGCAGACGAGCCAGTCTGCCATGCCAATCCTCGTACAGTCGCCCTAGTGCGCCGCCATATTGGCACAAGGCTTGACGTCGTTGGGCTGCGGTCTCGGCATCGATGAGATCGGCGACTGCTTCGGCCTCGGTCAGATCAAGTTTGCCGTTATCAAAGGCGCGACGAGTAAATTCTCCCGGCTCGGCCGGACGAAGCCCCGGTACCCGACTCAGTGCCTCGGTAACGGCGGCGATAATTGCCCGTCCGCCGTGAAGGTGAAGCTCAGCCACATCTTCCCCGGTGGCGCTATTCGGGGTTGGAAACCACAACACAAGCCCATGATCGAGCGGCTCCAGACTATCCGGGTCATGCAGAGTGACCAGTTTGGCAACTCGGGCCGGTGGCAGTGCCTTGGCGGTCAGGGCCGTCAGTGCAATTCCTGCTTGCGGTCCCGACAGCCGAATGATTGCCAGCGCGGTGCGGCCAGGGCCGGTTGCCAGCGCAAAAATTGTATCCGAAGCCATGGCTTACGCAACCGTTTCTGCGGCCTCGGGCGGGCGGTCCGGCAGCAAAAGGTCGTCAGCGCTGCCTTGGCCGAGAAAATGCCCCTCGAAAATCCGGTCGAGATCGGCCTCCGTGTTGAATGTGTACCAAATGCCTTGCGGGTAGATCACCAGAACCGGACCGAAGCCGCATCGATGCAGACAACCGGCGGCGTTAACCCGCACCTGCTTAAGGCCAAGGTCTTTAACCTTTGCCTTTAGATAGCGCGTGGCGGCCTCGCTGCCCCGGCTGGCGCAGCATCCGGCCGGATGGCCTTCGGCGCGGCGGTTGGTGCAGACAAACAGGTGAACGCGGTAAAACTGCTTTGGCGTCGTCATTTGCGGGGTTCTCGATTGAGTGCGGTGTCGATACTCGCCATCATGGCCTTGGCGATGCTGTCCATTGATTGAAGGCCGGCTGATTGAAGCCCGGCGGGAAACCAGAGCCGAAGCATGGCATCGGGCTCCATCGACTGAAGGGTCGCGGAGAGTCGCTCCTCGATTCGGGCGACAAGCGCGTCTTGCATCGGTTTGATATCCGGAAGGCCCAGAAAAGTGCGCGCTTCTTCCGGAGTACAATCGACATTGACTGTTATCTTCATGAACGTGACTTTCGACCGGAGTGCGAAGAAACAATATTGATAAAATAGCGCATATCACCAAAAATGTTTCACGTGAAATACCGGGAGAGGAGGGAAAGATGAACCACGCGGTACGCATTCATCAATATGGCGGCCCGGAGCTGTTGGTCTGGGACGAAGTAGCGATCGGCGAACCGGGGCCGGGGGAAGTCAGGCTGCGGCAAAGTGCGGTTGGCCTCAACTATATCGATACCTATCACCGCAGCGGTCTTTATCAAGTGGCAAACTTGCCGGCCGTGTTGGGTGTCGAAGGTGCCGGCGTAGTCGAGATGGTCGGTCCGGAAGTTACATTGTTTAAGCCCGGTGATCGCGTTGCCTATGCCGGACCGCTTGGTGCGTATGCGGAAGCGCGGTTGATTGCGGCGGACCGATTGGTTCATTTACCGGATTGGCTGGAGGAGACCAGAGCCGCCGGGTTGATGCTTCAGGGCATGACCGCCGAATGTGTTCGAGGCGGTGCGGACCGGCGCTTTGCGGATCGAGGTCAACCACACTTTTGCGCTGAAAGAGGCCGCCGCGGCGCATCGGGCGTTGGAGGGGCGTGCGACCACCGGGGCGGTCGTTCTTCTCCCGTAACCGAGTGTCGGCCGCCTAATTCAGCCAAACCGGGTTTTTGAGCTTTTTCAAAAGCTCGGTGTGGGCGGCGCGTTCCTCGGGCGACGGGGTGTGCGGGCGAGCCGGACGGGGTTTACGGGTGCCGGACAGGCGAACCGCTGTGGCTTCGCCGGCTGAATCGAGCACGAGCGCGGTTTGGCGTCCACCCGACAACTCCAGATAAACCTCAGCCAGCAGGCTGGCATCGAGCAATGCGCCGTGATAGCTGCGGCTTGAATTATCGATGCCGAAGCGCTTGCACAGGGCGTCAAGACTGGCCGGCGCACCGGGAAACTTTTTACGTGCCAACTGCACGGTGTCGGTGACTTTGTTTTTGAGCGGGCGATGGCCGCAGCGTTTCAACTCGGCGTTCAAAAAGCTCATGTCGAACGGCGCGTTATGAGCAACCAGCGGTGCGTCGCCCAGGAACTCGAGAATCTCGCCAACCACATTGCCGAACACCGGGTATTTTTCAAGAAAATCGGCGGTCAGGCCGTGAACCCGAACCGCGTCATCCGGGACATCGCGCTCGGGGTTAACGTACCACTGCCGGGTCTGCCCGGTCGGCAATGTATTAAAAAGTTCGACACAGCCGATTTCGATCAGGCGGTGGCCTTCGTCGGGCTTAAAGCCGGTGGTCTCGGTATCGAAAACGATTTCGCGCATGGGACTTTCGGAGTCGGGAGGGATCACGCATCAGCTTGACGATTGCCGCCAGAGAGTGCAAGGCGTGACCTTTACCCAGGCCGGTTTGAACCACGAAATCGGCGCGATCGCGCTTTATCCGGTCGGGTAATTGGCGTTCCAGAATGCTGTCGAGCTTTGCGGCCGTCATGCCGGGGCGGGCCAGGACGCGCTGGCGCTGAATGAAGCCGGGCGCGGTGACCACGATCACGGCATCGACCCGCCGTTCGCCCCCGGTTTCAAGCAACAAGGGCACGTCGAGCGCGACAACCCGGGTTCGACGACGTGCGGCGGTGGCGAGAAAGCGACGCTCGGCTTTGCGCACCAGTGGATGGATAATCGACTCGAGGCGGGTTAAGGCGGTGGCATCTTGAAACACCAGCGCGCCGAGACGAGGCCGGTTAACCGCACCGTCTC
>SERZ01000493.1_pt1 | contig 26484 bp, 23 predicted proteins | sample 3171461 | NCBI WGS metagenome assembly SERZ01 (sample SAMN06051861, study PRJNA518727) | freshwater metagenome | biome: subpolar coniferous forest; feature: holomictic lake; material: water; isolation source: holomictic Lake 227, 6 m depth | place: Canada: near Kenora, Ontario | collected... | reverse complement strand
CAATCTCCTTATACTTGAATACCCCCAAGGTTTATATCGTTTAGCCCCAAAGTGCGTATTATGTCAGCTTTGGTTTTCAACGATCAGGATGGAAGCAGCGTCTTTAACACATCTTCTTTGCCAACAACACCCACCAGCTTTCCGTCCTGCACCACAGGAAGGGTATGAAAACCCTTGTCCACCATCAGCGAGGCCACTTCCTCAATCCCGGTCTCCGGAGTAACGGTAGCCGGCTTTGGCGACATGGCCTGAGCTACAGTCAAGGCGGCGATCTTTTCGACTTCTTTTTCAATCCTCTTTAATGAAGTCAGGGGCATAAACCCATCCAGAAGAGAAAAGAGCGAAGGAATCGGAACGCTTTTTTGTTGAGCCACAAGATCGCTCTGGCAGAGAATACCAACGACCCTGCCTTTGGCATCTACAACAGGAAGACCGTTAATTCGTTTTTCAAGCATGATTCGAGCTGCATGGACGATCTCTGTTTCAGGTGAAACCGAAATAACATCCGCCGTCATGATGTCTTTTACTCTGAACATAGTTCCTCTTATATCTTTTAAAGGTTAAGGTATGTAATAAAATATTTTTGTCGCCGTCATTATTTGTCAGCAATATATCTGATGGCACGATTCAGCCTGACAATCACCCGGTTTTTTCCCAGTATTTCCATGATTTCAAAAATCCCAGGACTGGCGGTTTTTCCTGTTAGAGCAACCCGGACTGGTTGGGCGATTTTCCCCAGCTTCAACCCTGTTTCCTCCATGACCGACAGAAAAACTGTTTCAAGACCTGCAACAGTGAATTCCGATAAGGCTTCCATTCTCTGAACCAGCAGGGTTAATGGCTCCAAGGCTTCGGATTTCATGAATTTATCAGAGGCCACAGGGTCATAGGAAATTGTGTCCTCATAATAAAAGCGGGCCGCTTCCGCCATTTCATCAAGGGTTTTGCTGCGAGCATTCAGTGTCAAAATTACCTGGTCCAGATAATGTCCTTCTTCAGCATCGTAATCCCTTGCTTTCAAAAACGGCAGAAGATGAGGCGTAAGTGCGCGGGGCGCAGTCGCCTTGATATGATCCGCGTTCAGGGAAAGAAGCTTGTCCATGTCAAAAACTCCCGCGGATTTTCCAATATGTTCCAGGGAGAATTTTTCAATCAGATCTTTTCGCGTAAAAAATTCCTGATCCCCGCATGACCATCCGAGACGAATCAGATAATTGATCATGGCTTCGGGCAAAAATCCCATATCCCGGTAGGCGGTTACAGACATGGCGCCGTGACGTTTGCTGAGACGCGACTTGTCCTTGCCCAGAACCATCGGCACATGCCCAAACACCGGAAGCTCGGCTCCCAGAGCATTATAAAGCATAATCTGGCGGGGAGTATTGTTGACATGGTCATCCCCGCGAATCACCGTGTTGATGCCCATTGAGATATCATCCACAACCACAACGAAATTGTAAGTCGGCGTGCCGTCGCTTCGCTGAATGATAAAATCATCCTGCTCGGCATTTTGAAAGACAATGTCGCCCTTGACCACATCGTGAATGACGGTGATTCCGGTCAACGGAGCGCGAAACCTGACCACCGCATCATCGCTTTTACAGAGCTGCTTCTCCCTGCAGGTCCCGTCATATTTGGGTTTTCCGCCGGTTGACATTGCCTGCTGTCGCATGGCGTCAAGCTTTTCTGAAGAGCAGGTACAGTAATAGGCATGACCGGTATCCAGAAGTTTTTGGACATATTCTGCATAGACATGAAATCGTCGGGACTGAAAATACGGCCCTTCATCCCAGTCTATCCCCAGCCACTCCAGAGCCTCGAAGATGGCATCCGCCGATGCCTGAGTGGAACGGACCGAATCGGTATCTTCGATGCGAAGGACAAAACGACCATTGGTGTGTCGGGCGTAAAACCAATTAAACAAGGCGGTTCGCGCCCCGCCCACATGAAGATATCCAGTGGGGCTTGGAGGAAAACGAGTAATGACAGTGCGCATTATAATTCACCTGAATTGTAACAATGAGTAAAGTAATAAAATGTTTTTAAACAATAAATACAATTTTTTATATTCTGACTATATTACTTAAATATCAATTATAAGTAATTGTCCAACATTGGCTTAATGTCATAAAACATAAGAAAATTAAGCATAAAAGCCCTTCTTTTGAGCCTTGATCATCGTTTCGGCCATTCGGGTTTATTTTGTGGGGCGAATAATTATTCGCCCCTACAATGTGCCTGATGGCGACAAGACACAGATAAATGCATGGCTGAAAGATGATCAAGGCCGAAAATTCCATCTGACATTAGAGGAAGCCACTACCACCTGCTCCGTCAACCATAACATAAAAACCACCAACAGACAACATCCACCGGCGATCAAATCTGCGAGTATTTTTCATGTGCAACAGCAATTGATCAGGCATAAAAGCCATTTTCACATAAAAAGCTTGACAAAACGACTGCATTAAATTACTTATGCCTCGTTTTTCGTATGTAGAAATGTAAAATATATTTTAATTATAAACAGATATTTAGGAGATTACTCATGGCCGTTCCAAAACACAAAACATCCAAGTCAAAACGCGATATGCGGCGATCACACCAAAGTCTTGAGGCGCCGTCCCTGTCAACCTGCAAGGAATGCGATGAAGTCAAACTTCCTCATCACGCCTGCCCGAAATGCGGCCATTATAAAGGTAAGAAGGTTATCGAAGGCAAAGAGGATTGATAACCTATGTCTTCTTCAGTGCATGAATCCAGCGCGCCGCTCCATGGTCTGGATGCCGAGTCCAGACAGATGGTTCTCGACATCGTCACCAAGATAAAGGCGCGGCTATTAACCCGTGAGAATATTCTTGAATTTGATCGCAAAGAGATATTCCCGGAAGAGATCATCCGCACCCTGCTGGGCCCGGATATCGGCCTTCAACTGCTCTTTATTCCTGAAGTCTATGGTGGAATGGGCGGCGGTGCAAGAGACTGCTGCGCCCTTACCCGAGAAATGGCCGGTATTTGCCTGGGCGTAGCCACCGCTTTTTTTGCCATTCAACTGGGCTCGGACCCTCTGATCGTAGGCGGCACCGAAGCACAAAAAGAAAAATGGATAGGCGCCATCGCCGAGGGTCGTTCCCTGGTGGCTTATGCCGTAACAGAGTCCGGTGCGGGCAGCAACCTGGCCGCCCTGAAAACCAGGGCCGACCCGATTTGCGACGATTCCGGAGCTGTTACCGGATATCGGATCAACGGCTCCAAGCAGTTCATCTCCACCGGCGGATATGCTGATTTTATAACGCTTCTGGCTGTTACTCCGGAAGGGCCTTCTTTTTTTGTCGTTGAAAAAGGAACTCCTGGTTTTGTGCAGGGCAAGGGCGAAGAAAAACACGGAATACGGGCATCCAACACCTCACCGCTCACATTTACCGACGTTTTTGTGCCGGTTGAAAATCTTGTGGGCGGGGTGCCTGGTCAGGGATTGAAACAGGCCAATTCAGTTTTTGGATACACCCGGCTTATGGTGGCCGCAATGGCGCTTGGCGCTGGAGAAGCTGCGCTTTCCATAGCCATCCCTTATGCCAAAGACCGGATACAGTTTGGCTCTCCACTGTCCGAAAAACAGGGATATACCCACAAACTCATTGTTCCCCATATCGTCCGCTTTGAAGCCGCTTCCAGTTTCCTGGATGAAATCGCCCTGCGTATCGATACCGGAGAAACGGATCTTCAGGTCGAAGGTGCCATAGCCAAGCTGTTTGCCTCGGAAGCCGCCAACCGCGCGGCTGACGATGCCATTCAGGCGCTTGGCGGCTATGGATACATCACAGAGTTCGGGGTTGAAAAAATCAAACGTGATGTAAGAATCACCTGTATTTATGAAGGAACCAGCGAAGTTCTGCAGAATATCATCAGCATTTTCCGCTGGAAGAAAACCTGGAAAACCAAAGGCGAATTTTACCGATCCATTGCAAAAGAAATGGAAGCTTTGCATCAGAAAAGCGATCTGGCCGGCTGCCTGTTTTACGGAATTGCAGCAGAAGCGCTGAACCGAACAATTCTTCTTGCCCACGAAAACCGCCTGACCCGAAGTCAGCATATAATGTTCTGCCTTGCTGATATGATGACCCATGTTGAGGTCGGTGCAAGCCTTGCCCGAAAGGCCGTTGCTTTAGGTGTCAGCAGCGACCCTCATGTTCAAAAGGTTCAGGCGGCATCCAGAATTTTCGCCGCCGAAGTTGCACAATTAGTTTACCAGAATATGCTGAAAATTCTGATGGGAAATGGTCTGTTCTCTTCAGAAACTATTTCAGAATTTCTGGAATCCTTTTCCTGCCAGCAGCTCCCCTTCGCCTACGCCAATACTGTTCAAGATATGGACAGGATTTGCGATCTGGTTTTTCATAATGAGAAATAAGTGTAGAGACGGGTTTGCAAGCAGATATTTTGGCCGCCTCTACGTCACATAGAGAATAAATACGAGGAAACGGAGACAACCGTGACAGCCCGTTCTGAAAAACAAACCATCGTAGTAACCGGAGGCTCAAGAGGAATAGGCAGAGCGATCTGCACCGCTTTGGCTGGGCCGGAGACAACATTGTATTTCAACTATGCTTCCAACAGCAGCGCTGCAGCCGAAACCCAAGAGAGAATCAGGGATGCTGGAGGACTGGCTATTGGAATTTGCGCAGATATTTCATCAGAAACTGCAATGACGGATTTTTTTCAGCAAATTCTTTCTGAAACCGGTCGAATTGATGTGCTGGTCAATAACGCAGGCATGACCCGCGACGGACTTCTGGTGAGAATGAAGGTGCTTGACTGGGATACCGTAATGGATGTCAATCTGAAAGGGGCTTTTCTCTGCACCAAAATTGCTGCAAAAACCATGATCAAGCAGCATTTCGGCCGGATTATAAACATCTCATCTGTGGTTGGGGTCACGGGGAATTCCGGCCAGGCCAACTACTCAGCTTCCAAAGCCGGAATGATTGGATTTACCAAAGCCGTAGCCAAAGAGTTAGCATCACGCAATATCACTGTGAATGCGATTGCTCCCGGATATATCGAAACGGATATGACCGATGCGCTTTCTGAAAAAAACAAAGATGCCATGTTGCAGCAGATCCCTCTGGGCCGGTTTGGAAGGCCGCAGGATGTGACGGCTGTTGTCGTTTTTTTGGCATCTGAAGCCGCTTCCTATATCACCGGCCAGGTGATCCATATCAGCGGCGGAATGTATATGTAAGACAGAAAAGGCAGTGAGCAGGTATCAGGGGGCAGGAGTGAAAGTCCCCCCTTCCCTTGCGGGAGGGGGTTAGGGGGTGGGGTGACCTGAGCCCTATCCCTTTTTTCAGACTTTTTACCAGTTCATTAAAATTAACCCATCATCATAAACAAGCAGGAAAACAGCCGTTTTTTTTCTGCGCACTTTTTACGATTATTAAGGAGAAAGTATGTCCATTGTAGATAAAGTCAAAAAAATCATTGCTGAAAAACTTGGAGTTGATCTAAGTGAAGTTGTGCCAGAGGCATCTTTTGTGGATGACCTGGGCGCGGACTCTTTGGACTTGGTGGAACTCATCATGTCTATGGAAGAAGAATTTGATATTGAAATTTCAGATGAAGCTGCTGAAAAAATAGTTCGTGTCAAAGATGCCATCAGCTTTATCGATTCACACTGATTTACTGGATGAATCAGACTGAAAGTCCCGCAACAGTATTCGAGAAAATAAGTAGCCGGTCATGGCATGGTCTATGCCACCCCCATGAATGAAAATCGTTTCTCACGCGAAGACGGTAGGGGCGACCGGCCGGTCGCCCCTACTTGTTTCGTGTCTTTCGTGTGTTTCGTGGTTTAAAAATATTTTCACGGTAAAGGAGGTTTCATTGAACAGAAGGGTTGTAATAACAGGTGTGGGTCTGGTGACACCTTTAGGGATTGGTCGGGATGAAACCTGGTCTGCATTATGCGCCGGCAAATCAGGAATTGGAGAAATTACCCGTTTTGATGCATCCCGTTTTGAAACCCGAATTGCCGGTGAAGTCAAAGATTTTCACCCCGAAGACTTTTTGCCCAAAAAAGAAGCAAGACGAATCGAGCGATTCATTGCCTATTCCCTGGCGGCAACCCGCATGGCGACAGAAGATTCGGGTCTGATAATTAACAGTGAAAATTCAGACCGTGTTGGCGTACTCACTGGTTGCGGTCTGGGGGGACTTTCTGTTCTCGAGACGACCGCACGTATTATTGATCAGAAAGGCCCAGGACGGGTAAGCCCGTTTTTTATTCCCATGATGATCGGCAACATGGCGCCGGGAATGATCGCAATATACTTTGGCGCAAAGGGACCAAACGCCTCGGTTGCCACAGCCTGCGCTGCTGGAACCCATGCCGTAGGCGATGCTTTCAAAATCATCCAGAGAGGCGCCGCAGACGCCATGATCACCGGAGGTATGGAATCGGTCATCACCCCAACCTGTATTGCCGGTTTCAACGCCATGAAGGCCCTTTCCACACGAAATGATTCACCTGAAAAAGCCTCAAGACCTTTTGATCGCGACAGAGATGGTTTTGTCGTTGGTGAAGGTAGCGGAATTCTGATACTGGAGGCCCTTGATTTGGCGCTGGAAAGAGGCGCAAAAATATATGCAGAAGTTGCTGGATATGGCATGAGCGGCGATGCACATCACATGACTGCGCCTGCACCAAACGGCGAAGGAGCTGCCCGCTGTATGCAGGCCGCCCTTAAGGATGCCGGCATTTCCGGTTCGGAAATCAATTACATCAATGCTCACGGAACCTCTACACAAATGAACGACATGTATGAAACGATGGCCATCAAGTCAGTGTTCAAGGATCATGCCTACCAGTTGGCAATCAGCGCCACCAAGTCCATGACCGGTCATCTTCTGGGAGGAGGAGGCGGCATTGAGGCTGTATTTACCGCCTTGGCCATTCAACAGGGAATAATTCCGCCAACTCTGAATCTGGACAACCCTTCGCCGGAATGCGATCTTGATTATGTTCCAAATCAGGCTCGAAAACAAAACGTGGCCTACGCCATGTCCAATTCATTTGGATTTGGTGGAACCAATGCCTGTCTGATCCTGAAACAGATGACCAAAGACTGAAAAAGGAGCAGGTAAAGAAAATTTAGACAGACATCAACATAGAAAAACAGAAAGGAAGATAGCATGGGCAAAGTGTTATGGAAGCCTTCAACTGAAATTATTCAGCAAACGAACATGTTCAGATTTATGAGTACTGTCAATGAGCAGCATGGACGAAATTTTACGCAATACTCGGAACTCTACCAGTGGTCAATTGATAACATTTCTGATTTCTGGGCTTTACTCTGGGAATTTGTGCAAATCAAAGCCTCAACACCCTACACCGAGGTGGTGGATGATCCAAAGCGAATGCCAGGAGCCAAATGGTTTGCTGGCGCAAGTCTTAATTTTGCCGAGAACCTGCTTCGATATCGCGATGACCGAACAGCTTTGATATTTAAAGGGGAAGGCCTGCCTTCTACCAGAACCAGTTATGCTCAGCTCTATGAAGAAGTAGCCAGGGTCGCCGCCTCCCTGAAAGCCGCAGGGGTTAAACCCGGAGAACGGGTGGTGGGCTTTATTCCCAATATGCCCCAGGCCATTGTCGCCATGCTGGCGGCAACCAGCATGGGAGCCGTATGGTCATCATGTTCGCCGGATTTTGGCATCAAAGGGGTTCTGGACCGCTTTGGACAGATCAAACCTAAAATTCTTTTTACAGCAAACGGCTACTGGTTCAAGGGAAAGGCGATGGATTGCCTGGAACGCATCTCCAGCATCCTCAAAGAGTTGCCATCCATTGAACAGGTAGTGGTAGTTCCTTATACCGAAACAGAACCGGATATTCGAAACATTCCCAATGCAGTGCATTACCAGGATTTTAAAACATCAGGGCCTGTTCCCGAAATCACGTTCGCCCAGTTGCCGTTCGATCATCCCCTCTATATCATGTATTCGTCCGGTACAACCGGCCTTCCAAAATGTATGGTGCAGAGCGCCGGCGGTATTTTGCTGCATCATCTCAAAGAACATGTCCTTCATGTGGATTTAAAACGAAAAGATGTGCTGTTTTATTTTACAACCTGCGGCTGGATGATGTGGAACTGGCTTGTCAGCGGTCTTGCCAGCGGTGCGACACTGGTCCTTTATGACGGAAATCCATTTTATCCTCAACCTGAAGTACTGTGGGAAATGGCTCAAAACGAAAAAATAACTGTGTTTGGAACCAGTGCCGGATATATTTCAGCCCTTCAGAACACCGGCATCATTCCCAAAAATTTGTATGATCTAACGCCGATTCGAGCGGTTCTTTCCACCGGTTCTCCTCTCGCCATTGAGGGTTTTGAGTTTATCTATGATGCAGTAAAAAGTGATTTGCAGCTTGCCTCTATTTCAGGAGGCTCTGACCTGAACGGTTGTTTCGCCCTGGGCAATCCAATGGACCCAGTATATGCTGGAGAACTCCAGTGCCGTGGACTTGCCATGAAAGTGGAAGCCTTTGACAGTGATGGAAAGCCCGTTATCGGGCAGCAGGGCGAGCTGGTCTGCACTGCGCCTTTTCCATCCATGCCCATTTATTTCTGGGAAGATCCGGACGGAAAAAAATATCACTCCGCATATTTTGATGTTTATCCCAATATCTGGCGTCATGGAGATTTTATTGAAATCAACGAAAGAGGCGGTGTAACGATTTACGGAAGATCGGACACTACTTTAAACCCTGGCGGGGTTCGAATCGGAACCGCTGAAATCTATCGCCAGGTGGAACAATTGGATGAAATCGAGGATAGTCTGGTCATCGGCCAAGACTGGAAAAACGATGTCCGCATCATCCTGTTCGTTAAAATGATTGCCGGCCACAGTCTTACAGAAGCGATTAAGCAAAATATACGTCATGTGATTCGGGCTAATGCATCGCCCAGACATGTTCCGGCCAAGATCATTGAAGTACCAGCCATTCCTTACACCCTGAACATGAAAAAAGTCGAGCTGGCTGTCAAGAAAGTCATTCAGAATCAACCAGTCAAGAACAAGGATGCGCTAAGCAATCCTCACGCCCTGGATTTTTATGCCAACCTGAAAGAGCTGCAAGAAGATTAAAAAAAGTGGAGGTTGCTTAATAGTAGGGATTTTGTAGAGCCAGCAGCCGGCAGGATGCCGGCTCTACTGCGAAAGCCCATTCGCAGTAGAGCCGTAAAAACAAAAAAACGGCTGGTCGGGGACACCCCGACCAGCCGTTTTAAAGGAGGAAAAAGATGAAGAAATTATTAGGTTTGACTTGAGTTAATGCAAACACTTTGCCAAACACATTATAAAACACTTATATTTTTTTGTTTTTTTAATTTATTTATATTTCAATATGTTATAACCAACATAAAAATACCTTTGTAAATATTATGGCTGCTTGCACCACTCGTACATTAATAAAAGTTCAAAAGAATAAACCCATTTTTTCATGTTTTTTTTAAGTTGCTGATTTATAGTGTAATATGTATATTTATTAAGTTTAAAAAAATAAACTTTTATATCCATATTCAACAAACCAGACAGTAACAATCTGTTATCATAAAATTATATTGAGTTTATATTTTTGAACTTCTTGAAAACAGTTGGCACATCACTCAATTTTTTCATACATTAAACCGGAAGTTAATGATATCCCCATCCTGAACTTCATAGGTTTTTCCCTCCAGCCGAAACGTTCCACGTTTTCGAGCTTCAGCCTGATTTCCTGCATCCATCAAATCCTTATAAGAGATGATTTCCGCGCGGATAAAGCCCTTTTTAATATCGGAATGAATGACTTCGGCTGCATCCAGAGCCGATGTTCCCCTGTGTATGGTCCAAGCCCTTACCTCATCTTCGCCGACCGTAAAAAAGGACATCAACCCCAGCAAACTGTAGGACATCTGAATCACGCGATCCGTTGCCGATGCGGTAATATTGAATTCAATCAGAAATTCCCTGGCTTCTTCTTCAGTCATTCGAATCAGTTCCTGCTCCAATTTTGCCTTGATGACCATACAATGTTCTGCAGAAGTTACAGCAGGAATATCCGGCATTGTATCATCATCGTCTGCATTGTTGAACAACAACATTATGGGTTTGGCAGACATGAATGCAAAGCCCCTTAATACTGGAGCAGAAGCAAGTTCAGGCATCTTTCGCAGCGGTATTTCATTTTCCAGTTGTTTCAAACATCGCGTTATCTGGGATAATTCTTCCAGGTCAATTTTTTTGCCGCGTTTTTTATCTGTTTCCAGACGTTCCAGGCGTTTTTCTACCACAATCAGATCTGAAAGAATCAATTCCTGATTGATAGTTTGAAAATCAGACAACTGCTGCGGAGCCTCTCCTCCCATACCCATAACGTTTCGGACAACAAGAATAATCGCATCACAGTCTCGAACCTGGGACCACGCAGTCTGTTCTTTTCCGGTATCTTTTTTAGCAAGCGATTTTCCTGGCAGAAGATATTCTATCTGAGCATAAATGGTTTTGCGAGGATTATACATCTGGCTTAATACATCCACACGGGAATCCGGAACCTGAAGGGTGCCGATTCTGGGTTCTGCTTTTCCGGCCACATTCGAAAGGCTTCGGGTCAGGGCTTCAAAAACTGTGGTTTTCCCTGATCCAGGACAGCCGATAATGCCAATTTTCATTTTGTCTCCCGTTCTCTATAACAATTTTTCACAATGTATTTTTCTGTCCAGTCTGTTGTCGTGTGTCAACTAATTGAAGTACCAGAGCGGTTCTGGAAGGTAAATACAGGCTGATGAAATGGGATGTCCCACTACTCTCGGATTGCATTTGAGTGAAATGACTCTGGCCTGACTGTAGCCGGTCATGTCCTCCAAATTCGAGTAAATCGCTGTGAAATATCATACGATATTTTCCGGGCGCAAAAGTAATTTGATAATCACTGAAAGAGCATACTGGATGAAAATTGAAAACAAAGAACAAGCCGGCTCGCTCAATAACCATGACCTTATCATGGTCATGCTCATAACGAAGGTTTATTTGAGGACTTTCAAGAAGATGGAAAGCCTTAACCAGAGCGATCATTTCCTGGTCAAAAAAAGCCAGAAAATGGTATCGCAAGTCCGGATTATCCACTAAATGCCACTGGCGTCTGGCAAACCTGTATGACCAATTATTTCCTTCACGGGGAAAATCAATCCATTCCGGATGACCAAATTCATTTCCCATGAAATTCAGATACCCGCTGCCAGCAGTAATCACCGTAATGAAACGAATCAGCCTGTGAATGGCCATCCCCCTGTCCACACGAGGATTGTCCTTGTGAATTATAGACATTGCATCATACATGTCTGAGCCCACCAGCCTGAATATAAGCGTTTGATCCCCCACAAGCGCCTGATCATGAGATTCTGCATAGCTGATGGTTTTTTCATCCGATCTGCGATTTGTCAGCTCGTACCATAAATGGCCGATCGGCCAGGATTCATCCGGATATTCCTTTATAAGTCGAATCCAGTAATCGGGTATGCCCATCGCAAACCTGTAGTCAAATCCAATTCCACCCGCAGAAACTGGGACCGCAAGCCCTGGCATTCCGCTGACATCCTCGGCAATGGTTATGGCATCAGGATTGATATCATGAATCAACTCATTGGCTAACGAAAGATAGTTAAGCGCATCTTCATCAATCGATTCGTCAAAATAACATGGATAACCTGTAAAGGCCATACCCAGACCATGATGATCATACATCATGCTGGTAACACCATCAAAACGAAACCCGTCCAGTTGATATTCTTCCATCCAAAATCGGCAATTGGACAGCAAAAACGCCAAAACCTCTGATTTTTGATAGTCGAAACATCGGGAATTCCAGGCAGAATGAAGGCCTTTGGAGCCATCGTGGAAATACTGGTGTGTAGAGCCGTCAAAACGACTGAGGCCCTCCACTTCGTTGATTACTGCATGGGAATGGATAATGTCCATAATGACCTTAAGTCCGCTGCCATGCGCTGTATCAATCAGTTCTTTAAACTCATCCGGGGTCCCGAATCTGGAAGATACGGCAAAAAAACTGGAAACCTGGTATCCGAAAGATCCATAATAAGGATGTTCCTGAATGGCCATCAACTGGAGGGTATTGTAACCAGCTTTTGTAATTCTTGGAATAATTTTATCGGTGAATTCACTGAATGAGCCGACCTTTTCAGCATCTTGGGCCATTCCAACATGGGCTTCATAAATCAGAAGGGGGGAGTTTTTTTCAATCTTTGAGGATTTCCATTGATAGGCTGATTTCGGTTCCCACACCTGAGCATTAAAAATCAGCGTAACCGGATCCTGAACAACCCTGCAGGCATGAGCTGGAATTCGATCTCCGTGTCCGTCTTTCCAGTGAATGCGAAGCCGGTATAAATCCTGGTGATGCAGGGCATCTTCAGGAATATGAAGCACCCATATACCTTGGGGGTTGATTCGATCAAGTTGAAATTCTTTTTTTTCTTTCCATCCGGTTACATCACCTATAAAATATATTTGAGATGCAAACGGAGCCCATTCCCGAAACACCCAATTTTTTTTGTCGCGATGAAGCCCAAAATAGGTGTGAGTGGCTGCAAAATCATAAAGAGATTGATGATTTTTTATGATATTTTCTTTTTTTTCAATCCGCTGAGAAAACCGACGAAGAAGCACTGATTGATAGGGCCTCAGTAGAGGATCTGATTGAAGCCAGTTATAAAAAGCATTTTTTTTATCTGTTTTCATCTTGTCAAATAGATCTCTAAGTATTTTTTATTGCTAATATTTTGCGATCCAACTGGTTCTCAATCTCTACATTTAGAACCAGTCGGGTATCTGGATTCAATATTTCACCATACAAATCTTTTTATGCGGACTTCTTTTTACTATTAGACATGCCTTTGTAATGAGACATGACCTTTTTGACATATCCTTTGGTTTCTGAAATTGGTGGTATGCCGTTATATTTATCAACTGTGGTAGGTCCTGCATTATATGCAGCAAGCGCCAGTTCTATTTTATTAAATTTTTCAAGCATTTGTTTGAAATAAAGAGCTCCTCCCATTATATTTTCTTCAGGATCAAACGGATTTCTAATATTCAGAAAGCTGAAATTCTGAGGCATAATCTGCATCAGGCCTTTTGCTCCTTTTTGGGAGACTGCATAACAGTCAAAATTGGACTCTACCTTGATAATGGATTTGAGTAACGAAAAATCAACATCATGTCGTAGTGAGGCTTTTAGAATGAGATGATCATACTGATTAGGATCAAGATTCGTAGGAAATTTCGCGCCTAAACTGAAATCTGAATATTTAGTGGTTATGCTTTTCAGGTAAATATGATATTTTGGAGACGTAGGCACATTTGTAAAATGACGAACGCCACTGTTGTCTTTATACACATAAATATCGGCTCTGGCAGAGGGAATACAGATGAATAACGTAATGACTGTATAAAATAACCTAATCCACATATTCTTCTGTTGATACATCATAATTTCTCCTTTCGCTGACAGGTACAGCCTTGTAAAATTATCCAGGTCATGTTTCACCGCCCCTATCATCATTACAATATCTGTTATTCCGATATTCAGGAGCCAAGCGCTTACTTGGAATTATTACAAAACCTTCCTAGTTTGGACCTTTTACAGTTCCATCAACTATTCACCCATTTACGTTTTTCCAGAGAATCGGCGTAGGTTTTAAGAACAAATCGTTCTGCAAATTGACTGTGAGAAAAATAGGGTTTGGTAATTTGCAAAAACGATTCATACAGTGCTGTAACTGTTTCCTCCTTCTGTTTCTCTCCGATAAAATTTCGAATTAGTTTTTTTTCGTAATAAACTTGTTCGCCGACTTCCTGTATTATTTTGAGTTTTTTTTCAGTATCCATTAGGGTGAACTGAACCTGGTCCGTCAAAATTTCAATCCTGGCAGTCACAGTGACTTGCCATCTATCTCCAGCAATTTTTTTTGATCCATCATAAAAAGAGATTAACAGACCATTTTCAAGATAAACTTTGTTTAATAAATTTTTTTCAGTCATTTCAACTATCGCAATCAGAAACATTTTAAAGTATTTTATGTCTTAACATGTTTTTATTAAAGGGTTTTATTGTTATTTACACAATGAGTTCAAAAGGATACTTACTCTTAATATGTCACAAATACCGTTATTTTCGTAAAAAGTCAAATCAGACGTTTTTTTTTATTTTTATCATCACAACTCGTAACAATATGAATACTGCTGTCAATAATGAAGAAATTACTTACACGCTGTTTAAAAAATGGCAGTTATAAACAACATCAGAATGTGTGTTCAATTAAGCAGATGGTATCATCAATGTTTTAGACAGAAGTATTGTTATTTTTTATATGTTATAATAGCTTGTTATAAAGTTTTAAACACAATAAACAGAGCATTATTATTGTTTTTTTTATAAATAAATAATAAAGATACACAAGAAAATGAGGTGCGATGCCTGCTTGTGTTGATTAACAAATAGAACTTGTAACCCATGAACAAAACGGATAGAATGACCAATTCAAATTAAATACTTCGATATGGGATATTATGAGCATTCTTTCTTCAAGCGTTTCTATAACTCGTTATCAGGTGCTGGGTCAACTGGTTGATCCTTTAATGGATACCTTAACCAGGCTTCTTACACAAAATGCAATTGTTGAAATAGACGATGAAGATGTGGATCAATCCGCTGGGTGGACATCTTTTGAAGATCCTTTTACCCCGGATTTTACCGGATCAGCGTTTGTAATGGGATCTCAATTCATTTTTTCTTTCCGCATGGATAAAAAAACAATTCCTTCAAAAGTTGTAAACAAAAGGTTTCGTCAACAAATTACGAAATTGTTGAAGGAAAGCGGCAAAGAATTCTTATCAAGAAATGAAAAAAAACAGATCAAGGAAGATGTTATTCGCGAACTTTCACTTCGAATACCAGCAACACCGAATGTGTATGACGTTTTATGGAATTATGAAAAATCAAGTATCTGGTTTTTTTCAACACAAAAAACAGTTAATGAGGCATTTGAAGTTTTTTTTACCAAATCGTTCAAGCTTAATCTTGTTCGACGATTTCCCTATACCGCCGCCATGGAATCCCTCACAAATTCTGAGGAAGATATACTGAACAGGCTGATGCCATCTCAATTTATGGAGTAATTAGTGTTAGACATTTCCGTTGCATATAACCGTTACAAATTTGTTGGATATGAATTTCTGACATGGCTTTGGTTTGTTATCGAACATGATCCTGCCCAGTTGAATCGAGTCATCCAGGAAAACATCAATTTTACCGTTGGCAATCGGATTATGCTGCAAAATGCTGTTCATGATGCAGTGGAAACAATTACGATCAAGGGGGATGATGCCGGACTGGAAGAAGGGATTCTGGCCCTTAAAAAAGGGGCGCTGGTTACAGAAATTCATTTAAGAGTTACGGAAGAAGAAAATGAATGGCAGCTTACCTTGAAAGGCGAAAATCTTAATATCAGCAATCTTAAATTGCCTGAATCAGGACAGATCGAAACCAAGGATGACGTTGAAGGTGCTGTACTCGAAAAGTTTTTTTTATATGAAAAAATTATGGTCTGGGTGGATGCCATCTATTGTTATTTTGTAAAAATCAGGCTTTCCCCTGAATGGAATGATGTTGTCGTTCCTCAAATCAAAAAATGGATACTGCAGTAAAAAAGGCTTATTTAATGAAATTCACACTGAAAAAATCCAAAATTCTGGATACACTGGCAAAAATCCAGGGGATTGCCGGTAAAAAATCGAGCAATGCCATCATTTCCTGTGTACTCATAAAAGCGCTTGCGAACGGCCTTAAAATATATGTCACCGATTATGAAACCGGATTTATCGGCTTTTATCCGCTTGATGTGGAATCAGAAGGTGCAATTGCCATCAACGCCAGAAAATTGTATGAAATTGTCAGGGATTTTCCAACAGAAGACATTCTTGTCAATGAAGTAGAAAATTTCTGGATAGAAATAGGCAATTTTAATGTTCAATATCATCTTGTTGGAATGAACCCTGATTCTTTTCCGGAGGTTCCGGAAATTGAAAATATTCCATTCATCCAGGTGGAGTCACGATATTTTAAAAAAATGATTGATAAAACCTCCATGATGACAGCGTCTGCCGAAGATAAACGTCCTCATGTTCATGGAGTTTGTCTGGAGACGGTTCAAAAAGAAGGTGAAAGCTGGGTCAGAGTCGTTTCAACAGATGGAAACCGTCTTGCCAGGGTAGAATACCCCTGTATAAACGAACCCGCCTTAGCCCTTGATCGTACAACTCTTGTTCAAAAAAAAGGATTTAACGAACTCTCTAAAATCATTATTCCACAAGGGACTCTTTCCATCGGCATAATGGACAACAAGCTGTTCGTTAAACAGAATCAGGAAACCGTCAGTATTCAACTCCTTAATGGTGCTTTTCCAGATATCAGTGATATACTTTTCATCAAGGACGCCAGGCAAATCATTCTTAACAAACAACTGTTCATTATGATGCTCAAACGCATGTCCATTTTTTCAACTGAAGATTACAAAGGTGTAATATTTAATTTTAATGACGATAAAATGATTATTACTTCAACGAATCCGGAACTCGGTGAATCCAAGGAAGAAATGTTTATTGTATATCCTGGTAGTCCAATTGAAGTTGCATTCAATCCCAGGTATTTTATTGAATCTCTTTCCGTGATTGAAGAGGATCAGATCATATTAAGTATTATAGATGATCAAACGCCTTGTTTGATAGAGGGAGAAAAGGATAAGAGCTATATTAGCGTGATAATGCCCATGAAAATATAGTATTAAAATGAGAAATCAGGATGGGACGGCATTTGTTGCGTATTTAAGGTCATGAATGTTTTAAGGGTAAAAAAAGAAGAAAATGGAAAATCAGACATATACCGCAGATAATATCAAAATACTGGAGGGTCTTGAGGCTGTTCGCAAAAGACCTTCCATGTACATAGGAAATGTGGATGTAGAAGGTCTTCATCATCTCGTTTACGAGGTTGTTGATAACAGCATTGATGAGGCCATGGCCGGATATTGCGACGATATCAAGGTGATCATTCACCTGAATAACAGTGTCAGCGTTGAAGATAATGGCAGAGGTATCCCTGTTGGAATTCATAAAAAGGAAAATGTTCCTGCTGTTGAAGTAGTAATGACAAAACTTCATGCCGGCGGTAAATTTGACGACAGTTCCTATAAGGTTTCCGGAGGACTTCATGGCGTTGGCATTTCTGTTGTCAATGCCTTGTCAGTTTTCATCGAACTTGAAATTTATTCAGAAGGTAAAATTTATTATCAGACTTACTCAAAAGGAAAAAAGACCAGCGAACTTGAAATACGCGGAACAACGGACAAACGTGGAACAAAGGTTCACTTTACCGCAGATCCAGAAATATTCGCCATTACAACTTATGATTTTGATATTTTGCTGCGCCGCCTTAGAGAACTGGCTTTTTTGAATAAGGGCATTAAAATTTCCATTGAGGATGAACGCTCGGATGTCAAAAAAGAATTGCAGTACAAGGGAGGTCTGGTTTCTTTTGTCGAATATTTGAATCGGCGAAATACGCCTCTTCATCCGCCCATTTTTGTTGAAGGCATCAAAAATGAAGTCAGTATCGAAGTTGCCATTCAGTACAACGATACCTATAATGAAAAACTGTTTTCCTTTGCAAACAATATCAATACGATTGAAGGCGGGACCCACTTGATCGGATTCAAGGCTGCCTTAACCCGGACCCTGAATCAGTATGCAACCAGCGGTAGCCTGCCTAAAAACCTTCAAGTCAAAATCAGCGGTGATGACGTTCGTGAAGGACTGACCGCCATCGTTAGCGTGAGAATCAAATCTCCACAGTTCGAAGGCCAGACCAAGACCAAGCTGGGAAATAGCGAGGTCAAGGGGTTGGTTGAATCTCTGGTTAGTGAAAAACTGAACATTTTTCTCGAAGAGAACCCAGCGATTGGTAAAAAAATTATCGAAAAGGCGGTTGATGCTTCCAGGGCCAGAGATGCTGCTCGAAGGGCCCGCGATATTGCCCGCAGCAAAGGCTCTTTGTTGGATTCGACGCTGCCGGGAAAACTGGCCGAATGTCAGAGTTCCGATCCGAAGGAAAGAGAGCTTTTTCTGGTGGAAGGAGATTCAGCCGGTGGTTCCGCCAAGCAGGGCAGAGATAGAAAATTTCAGGCTATTCTCCCGCTTAGGGGTAAAATTTTGAATGTGGAAAAAGCCAGGTTCGACAGGGTCATCAAAAGCGAAGAAATCAAGAATATAATTACCGTGCTGGGAACCGGAGTAGGTGAAGAAGACTACAACGCAGATCAAATTCGTTACCATAAAGTTATTATCATGACCGATGCGGATGTGGATGGAGCTCACATCCGAACCCTGCTGCTAACTTTTTTTTACCGACAGATGCGCGAAATCATTGAAAAAGGATATCTGTACATTGCCCATCCGCCACTTTTCAGGGTGGGTAAAGGCAGTCAGGCCCTTTATTTGAAAGATGAAAGGGCTTTTGACGAGTATATTCTGAAACGGGTCTGTCAGCAAAAAGCGGTTAAAACCAGTGTCAGTGATGACCTTGTCACGGATCATCACTTATTGATGTGGGTCGGCGATCTTTCCGAGTATTTTGCGATGATGAACAATTTTATGATTCAGGGGTATCCGTCCGAGCTTATGACGTGCCTGATCCGGGCTGGTGTTGCGGATAAAGATTTTATCAGGGACTTACAGCAGATGACAGTGCTGAGAGATGCGATCATTCAGGCGGGCTTTGATGTCACTGAACCTCTGTGGAACGATGAAAAACATTTATATGAAATGACGGTGTCCAATCTGGAGGCAGACCAGTTGAAGCGACTGCTGACGGAAAGAACTGAAAAAGACTTCAAACCCGTAAGAATCGGCAGAGGTCTTGTTTTTTCAAAGGATTTTCAAACATGTCTGCTGATAGGAGGCCGAATTGCGCTTTATGATGCGCCCCCGTTTCAGATTCTTGAAATCGGAAAGGAAAAAGAGGCCCTTGTTGCTGAAAACAAACATCAACTGCTTAGAATGATGATCGAAGAAGGGAAGAAAGGGCTTGGCGTTCAGCGCTACAAAGGCCTTGGTGAAATGAATCCCGATCAGCTCTGGGAAACCACGATGAATCCTGATAAGCGGGTTCTTCTTCAGGTAAAAATAGAGGATACGGTTGAGACAGATGAAATTTTTACCGTGTTGATGGGAGAAGAAGTCGAGCCTCGCAGGGAATTCATTCAGAACAATGCTCTGCAGGTTAGCACGCTGGATATATAGAAAACCAGTTTAAGATTAACGCTTAATACTTAACACAATTGCGACAATGAATATCACGACCATTCATGCAAGAGATATTCCGGATGCCTGGTTTCAGTGCGTCTATGAAATTATAGACAAGGGGCACCGCTATCAGATTGACAGGGGAAGTTTCCAGGGCCAGGAACGGCTTGAATTTGATTATATTACGGTGCAGATCAAGTATCCTGGAACTAGGCCTCTGATACCTGATATTCCTGAGGCGCTGTGTATTCCGAATCCGGTTGCAGACGGCTATATTGAAAGCTATCTGCCCTACCTGATGACAGCAGAAAAACAGCCCAATGAAGACTACACTTACGGAGAATATCTTGAGCCTCAAATTGCCGAGGTGATTCGTATGTATCGGAATGACGGACACGGAACCAATCAGGCATACATGACGGTTGGTGATCCGAAAGCTCTGTTATTGAACGACCCGCCATGTCTTCGTGGAATCGACACACGGATCAGGTATGGTAAACTCCATTTCATGGTGTACTTCCGGTCATGGGACTTATGGAATGGTTTTCCCGCAAATCTGGGAGCCATTCAAATGCTGAAAGAGTACATGGCCCAGGAAATAGGTGTTGAAGATGGTGAGATTATCGCCTCCAGCAAAGGACTGCACCTGTATGATTATATATGGGAGCTGGCCAGGCTGCGAACAATGAAGAATAAGAACGAAGTCTCTTAAAAGTCAATATTACCCGGGGTTCTGGGAAATGGAATGACATCGCGAATATTGGTAATTCCGGTTATCATCATGATCAGCCGCTCAAATCCCATCCCAAAACCGCTGTGAGGCGCTGATCCGTAACGCCTGGAATCCAGATACCACCAGTAGTTTTCTTTGAGAAGTCCCATTTCATCCATTCTGGCCTCAAGCACATTTAGACGTTCTTCTCTCTGACTTCCGCCTACGATCTCGCCAATACCAGGAACCAGAATATCCATTGCCGCCACGGTCTGCTGATCCGCATTTAACCGCATGTAAAACGGTTTGATGGTCTTGGGATAATCATGGAGAATAACCGGCTTTTTAAAATGGGTTTCTGTCAGATATTTTTCGTGTTCGGATTGAAGATCAATGCCATAAGTAACGGGATAGTCAAACGAAACATTTGACGTTTTAAGAATTTCTACTGCTTCAGTGTATGGTAGCCTTACAAAATCGGATGATAAAATGTGATTCAGGGTCTCCATCAGGGTTTTGTCCACAAAATTGCCAAAAAGTTCCATGTCCTCCCGGCACTCCCGAAGTACATGACTGATAAGGTAGCGGATTAGTTCCTCGCCGAGATTCATGTTTCCGGAAAGATCACAAAAAGCCATTTCTGGCTCTATCATCCAGAATTCAGCGGCATGACGGCGGGTATTGGAATTCTCCGCCCGAAACGTTGGGCCGAAGGTATAGACATCTCCCAGCGCCAGTGCAAACATTTCTGCGGATAACTGTCCCGAAACCGTCAGGCTGACCTCTTTGCCGAAAAAATCCTGCGAAGCATCCAGTCCCCTGTCTTTTAAAGCTGGATTCTTGATATCCAGCGTCGTTACCCTGAACATTTCTCCGGCGCCTTCGCAATCTGAACCGGTTATGATAGGAGAATGGATATAGCGAAAACCCCGGTCCCTGAAAAATGTATGAATGGCGTAAGACAGTTCGGATCGTATGCGAAACACTGCGCCATACTTGTTGGTTCGGGGTCTTAGGTGGGCGATGGTCCGAAGATACTCGTCACTGTGGCGTTTTTTCTGAAGCGGAAAGGTTTCAGGGGCCTGACCGATGACCAAAATCCAGGCAGCGGTGATTTCCCAGCTCTGGCCTTTGCCCTGTGAAGGAACCAGGCTGCCGGAAATACTTACTGCTGATCCCGTGGTCAATCTTTGAATCTCGCCGTAATTGGGCAGGCTGCTGGGTGCGATGATCTGAATGTTTTTCAGGCATGACCCGTCATTGACTTCAATAAAAGAAAACTCCTTGGAATCACGGCGGGTTCTAACCCATCCGCTGATCAGGACTTGATCCATTGGAATTTTGGACTGGAGCAAATTGTGAATTTTTATGCGATTTATGGATAGACCTCATTACGATCATTAGAAAAAATATTGTGATTATCATACACGATGTATTTGAAAAAGTCCAAAATTCATGTGGGTAGCCGAAGATTTTTTTGACCCATTACAATTATGCTGTCAAAGACGCCAATGGAAGGGTGCGATATAGAAGTCTGCGTTTGGCAATCAGGGCAATCTTTTTCATAATGAGGAACCCCAGCTCAAAATCCAGATAAAACATGGATATCAGATCGCTGGCCTTGAAACGAAGAGTACGGGTTGGGGTAGTGATGACCCTGGCGTCACATAGATACCGCTTGGACTCGGTCTCAATAAGAGATGAAAAGCCCAGGGCCGCTCCAACCATCAGTGTTTCCAGATTGTGTTTTTTTCCAGTTATATCCTCTGTTTCCAGGGAAATAGCCCCTTCCAGAATTATATAAAAATTGTCAGCAGGATTGCGCCGCTTATTCAGATATTCTCCTTCTGTGTAGTGTCGCAAATCGGCAATTGCAGCCATTCTTTCAAGCATCTCATCCGAGAGATCCTCGAAAAATACGATGGATTTTAACATATCTTTTGGAACCATGTAGTTTCCTTTTTTCTCATTTAATCAATTGCAGCATTCACTATCTCGGCAATATCAAAAACCTTCTGTTCTTCCGTGAATTTTTTTACACCGTCTGTCAGCATCAGCAAACAGAACGGACATGATGTAGCTATTTGTTCGGCATGAGTATCCAATGCCTCTTTGGCTCGAACCTGATTGATCCGCTCGCCTTCTTCCTCACTCCAGTAATTACCGCCACCTGCTCCGCAGCAAAAACTTAGATTTCGACTGCGGTTCATTTCCACCAAATTTCCTACAGATGACAGGGCATGTCTCGGTTCGTCAAAAATAGAGTTCCGCCTGCCCAGATAGCAGGGATCATGATAGGCGATGGATCTGGCCTGATGTTGAAGCTGACTCCGAAATTGAATCTTGCCGGACTGAATCAGGGAATCAATCATCACAGCATGGGAGATTACGGTATAGAATCCGCCAAGAAGCGCGTAGTGTCGTGTAAACGAATTGAAACAGTGGGGACACAACGTGATGATTTTTTTGATGCCAAGCGCCATGAAATCACCGATGTTTTGCTTTGCAATTTCCTGAAACAAAAACTCGTTTCCCATCTGTTTGGCCGGATCCCCTGTACACCGTGCATCTTCCAGAATACCAAACGAAACGCCGGCTTTTTGAAGAATATTCACCATGGCCCTTGCAATCTTCTGGGCGCGCTCCTCGTAGATGGCTGCACATCCGATCCAGAGCAGATGCTCGGTCTTACCCTTTTCAAAAATGGGAACATCAATGTCTTTTCGCCAATCTTTTTTGCCGCTGGCCGCTCCGAAAAATGGATGTTGCCTGGCTTCCAGACTTTTTAATGCCTGGCTCATGATATCCGGCATATCGGATTGCTCCATGACCAGATGCTGACGGAGTCTCATTATGGCCTTTGGCTGATTGATCGAAACCGGACACACCTCCATGCAGGCTGAGCAGGTGGTGCAGTTGAAAATGGCGTCTCTTGAAATATCATCAATCAGCGATGTGTCCTCATATTTTTCTTGATTCAGATATTCGGACATGGTGATCATAACCGCCTTGGGTGAAAGCGCTTTGTTGGTCTGAGCTGCCGGGCAGACTTCATGACATCGACCGCACCACAGACATGCCGAAGCATCTAATAGTCGTTTTCTGCTGAAATCACTCAGCTTGCTGACACCGAGACGCGGCTCTTCCGTTGCGTCCTCATTCTCGAACGCGCTGAAATCCAGGACGCCCATTTTAGGACCGGAAATGGGCACGGATAGTCCGGTGTTCAAGGGGGCCAGAAACAGATGCGAAAGGGGAGAAAATGGAATCCATGTAACAAAAGCAAGTGCGGCCAGACCATGCGCCCACCAGAATACCTGATGCCAGACAAGGCCGTTTGGAATGGCGGAAACCATTACTGCTACCATGTTCCCAATCCATGCGCCAGGTTCATATACTGTGCTTGCGATGCGAAGGCCTTCCAGAAAGAAACCGGACACCAGAATCCCGATGATGGTAATTTCCATCGGGATAAACCCTTTTCGGAGTTTGACCGCCGAAAGTCTTTTAGATGGTGACAGCCGGTTGATCATAAGACCAAGAACTCCGATCAAAGCCATGAGTCCCGCAGTATCCAGGGTAAAGGACATGAACCACTTATTGAACCGACCCTCAAAAATTGGCAGGCCAAAAATGATGTTCAAAATCACCAGAGTGGTTCCGATAAATAGCAGTCCCATTCCCCAGAACAGGCATCCATGTGTTATTCCGGTGAAAAGCTGGTCGTAAATGCGGGCGCCAAGAATCCCCCTGGTAAAAAAACTGCGTACATACAGAGGCCCGATTTTCATAGCCGCGCTACGAAGCCCCAGGGGAATTCTGTCCTTTCCGACCCGTATTTTCATCCAATAACGGTAAAACCCATAACTCAGCAGACAGAATACCGGAATAGCCAGAATATCAATTATGACGCCATACTGGATATTCCAATACGGAATACGACCCATTTACGATTCCTCCCGAAGAGCCCGAACAATCTCGGGGATCACATTTTTATAATCACACACCAAGCCAAACCTGGCGCGTTTGAAAATATTGGCTTCTTCATCTTTGTTGATAGCCACTACACATTTTGCATTGGCGATTCCGGCCAGATGCTGGCTTGCTCCGGAAACCCCAATGGCGAAATACACGGAAGGCGCGACGATCTTTCCGGTCTGACCGATCTGAAGGGATGGAGAAACCCAGCCTTCATCCACTGCCCCACGGGATGCGCCCACCGCACCTTTGGGAAAATATCCGGCCATGTCCTTCAACATGGAAAAATTCTCTGCACCGCCCATTCCTCGTCCACCAGTGACAATGACCTCGGCATCCTCCAGCGGAACGCCCTCAGCCTTCTCGATTTTTTCAGTCACAAGTTTGACCGGACCAGCAGAGACAGGCAGGGGAATGGATGATGTTTGGCCATTTAGCGGATCTTTTTCAAAATATTTCCTGCGAATGGTCAGAATCAGAGGCCAAGTGTCTGCCTTGTACCGGGCCACAGCCTTTCCACCGTAGATGGGTCTTTCAATCATGGAATCGTCGGTGATACCGGTCGCCTCTGTGATGATTGATGCCGAAAGAAGAATGGCAAGAGGTCCGGCGATGCTGGCTCCGAGGGTTGTCGCACTCATCAGGACAATTTCATAGCCATTGGTTTTGATCAGATCACCCAGAGCGGCTGTCAGATTGGCGCCAATACATTCCTGTGTCTGATAGGCTACATGATAGGAACCAGGAATATCCCCGGTTCCGATTGCTACGATATCCGGCTGGTCGCAGAATTTCCGGCTTGCAGTCATAAGCTCGCCCAACCGGTTTGGTTCGATGATCTCCACAATAAGTGTTTTCATAGATAACGCGCCTCCCGGAGTCTTTTTAATAATGTTTGAGCCATAACAGCCGGATCATCCACGGGAATCAGTTCACAGACAGATGTTAGTATAGGAATTTCAACTGAGGTTTCTGTTACGCATGCACCGTTTCCACTGACGGATGCCATTTTTTCAACTGGTTTTTTCTTTGCTCCAAATATGTCCCGAACCGCCGGTATTCTTGGAACATTCTCTGGAACACTGGTGATGGAGAACACGGCCTTTCCAGAAACAGACATCTCACGAACCCCGTTTTCCATGATCTGATCGACGGTCCACACCCCGTTTTCGGACGATATCCGGCTAACTTGGGGGATAAACGGACATCCCAGCATTCCGGCTGTCAAACCATGAACCAGGCCTCTGTCCATATCCGCAGACTGCTGGCCTGCCAGAATCATATCCACGTCTCCCAGTTTTTCTATCGCAAGCTTTAAATTGGCGGCTAACGTGTAAGCATCGTCCGACTCACCCTGTATCAGAACCAGCCGATCCGCACCCATAGCCAGTGCTTTTCGCAGAATCGGCACATCGCTGTCCCTGCCATAGGATATGACCGTCAGGCTGGCACCGTATTTTTGTTTAAGCTGGACCCCTGTTTCGATGGCATTTTCATCGTAAAGCCCGATCATGCGAGTGTATTTGGCATGAGCCCGTTTATCCACCAGCTCGAAATCGCTGGATGGCACCGCATAATCCGGAACTACCTTGGCAAGCACAGCAATATGCATATCAGTATCTCCCAAAACTTTAAATTACTTATTTTCCCTTCCATTCGGGCGCGCGTTTTTCTGCAAACGCCTGAAATCCCTCTTTCCTGTCTTCTGTGTCCCTAAGTACACCCCACAGCAGATGCGAAAATGCAATACCCTGATCAAGCGGCATATCCAAGCCCATGATAATGGCCTGTTTGGCCGCCTTGACGCTCAGCGGAGCATTGCTTGCAATTTTTTCAGCGTATTTTTTCGCCAGATCCATCAGGGCATCAGGCTCCACTACATCGCTGACCAAACCGACCCTAAGCGCTTCCTGAGCATCAATCATCTCTCCGGTCAGAAGCATTTTCATTGCCACGGCCTGGGGGATTGCCCTGGGCAGACACTGGGTTCCGTTCAATCCGGCCAGACTGGCTACCTTTACCTCGGTCAATCCAAATTTCGCCTTGGTGCTGCTGATTCGAAGGTCACATGCAAGCGCCATTTCCAACCCGCCGCCGATGGCATACCCATTGATGGCGCAGATGATGGGCTTCCACATTTTCATGTGTGGAATGATAGGCTGCCCATCCCGCAGCCAGATAGCCGCCATACATTCATCTGGTGGCGGAGTTTTTTTCATGTCTGTTCCGGTACAGAAAGACTTTTCGCCGGTTCCGGTCAAAACCGAAACACGAATATCGGAATTGTTTTTGATTTCTGACCATATTTGAGTCAGTTGGGTTACAGACTCCGGATCAAGTGAATTCATGGCCTCTGGCCGGTTCAATGTGACATACGC
>SERZ01000490.1_pt1 | contig 26586 bp, 26 predicted proteins | sample 3171461 | NCBI WGS metagenome assembly SERZ01 (sample SAMN06051861, study PRJNA518727) | freshwater metagenome | biome: subpolar coniferous forest; feature: holomictic lake; material: water; isolation source: holomictic Lake 227, 6 m depth | place: Canada: near Kenora, Ontario | collected... | reverse complement strand
TCCCCCGACGCGATCATCCCGCTCTTGCGGGCGTAGTTGAAGAGGCCGCCCGCATCGATCACGGGGCGCACGTCGCCGAGCGGCTTGAGCTGGTAGGTCTTGCCGCGGACAGTGAGCGTGTCGTGATCCAGGTCGAGCGTTGCCTCGTCGCCGGTTTTGACAATGTCGCACAGGCGCTGGGGCGCGTCGAAGGGATACAGTTCGCCGGTCGCCACGCTGTTGCGGAAGAAGATCCGCGCGAACGACTCCGCCACGACGGCTTCCACACCCGCCGCACCCAGCGCGATGGGGGCGTGTTCGCGGGAGGAGCCGCAGCCGAAGTTGCGGCCCGCGATGATGATGCCATACGGGGTTTTCGTCTGCCCTTCGGGGACGAATTTGATGGGATACTGGTCGTCGGGGAGACCGGCCAGGGCGTAGCTGCCCAGTTTCTCATATTCCTCGGGAATGGTGGGGACGAGGGCGAGATACTGCGCGGGGATGATCTGGTCGGTGTCAATGTTGTCCGCAACAACGAACACTTTGCTGGTAATGGTGTGGGCCATAATTTTAGTGAAAAGAAGTTGAGAGTTGGGAGAAAGAGGCTTTGAGCGGTGTGATCTCTCAACCCTCATCTTCTTCCTCTCTCAACTTTCTGATTAGCAGAGAAACTCGCGCGGGTCGGTGATTTTGCCTGTGAGCGCGGAGGCGGCGACGGTGTAGGGGCTGGCCAGGAAGACTTGCGATTCCTTGTGCCCCATGCGGCCGGGGAAGTTCCGGTTGGTGGCGCTGATGCACTTCAACGGCGTGTTCATGCGGCCGAAGGTGTCGACGGGGCCGCCCAGGCAGGCGGCGCAGCCGGGGTTCTCCGTCAGGCGCACGCCGGCGGCTGCCAGGATATCCCAGACGGATTGGCCGTCCCACTGGGTGGCTTTCAGTTCGTTCAGCACCTCCGTGGTGGAGGGGACGCCGAAGGTGTCAATCTTGACGGTCTTGCCGCGCACCACCTCGGCAAAGGCGAGGAAGTCCGACGTTTTGCCGCCGGTGCAGGAGCCGATGTAGGCGCGGTCGAGGGTGATGTGGCCCAGCTCCTTGGCGAGCTTGCGCTGGCCGGGGTCGGGGTGGCAGGCGACGGTCGGCTCCAGTTGGGAGAGGTCGAACGTCTTGTCGTAGATGCATTGCTGGTCGGCGTCAGGCTCCACGGGCTCGAAGGCGCTCTTGGTGCCGTTGGCGGCGACGCGCGCGTTGACGTAGTCGAGCGTCTTCTGGTCGCAGGTGAAAATGCCGTTCTTGCCGCCCGCCTCGATGGCCATGTTGGTGATGGTCATCCGGTCGTCCATGGAGAGGGTCGAGACGCCGGGGCCTTCAAACTGCATGGCGCGGTAGGTCGCGCCGTCGAAGCCGATCTCGCCGATCAGGTGCAGGATCACGTCCTTGCCCATCACGCCCAGGGGCAGCGCCCCTTCAAAGAAGAAGCGCATGGTCTCGGGGACTTTGATGAGCAGCTTGCCGGTGCCCAGGATGAACCCGGCGTCGGTGTTGCCGATGCCGGTGGCGAACTGGTTGAAAGCGCCCGACTGGCAGGTGTGCGAGTCGGTGCCGAAGAGGACTTCGCCGGGGCGGTTGTGGCCCTTCTGGGCGAGCGAGGAGTGGCAGACGCCGCTGTAGCGGTTGCCGAACTGCCGCTGGCCGTTGCCCTTGGCCGCGTCAAAGCGCCACTGGCCCTTCGGGTCGTCGATGACGTCGTAGAAATACTCGATGCCCTGTTCGTTGGCGAACTCGCGCAGGATGTCCACGTTGCGGTTGGACATCGCGTCGGCGGTGAAAATGTAGTGGTCGGGGATAATGACGACCTTCTTGCGGTCCCAAACCTTGGCGTTTTTTCCAAATTCGCGTTTGAACACCCCAATGGTGCCCGGGCCGCAAACGTCGTGCGTCATGAGGACATCGACGTTGACCCATACGTTGTCTCCAGGGCGCACCCACGGCTTGCCGCTCGCGCGGGCAAGGATTTTTTCGGTCAAAGTCATAGGGCAACAGCCTAGGCCACCCGCCCCGTCGAGGCAATCGGTTTTTGAAGGGAAAGGGCCGCGGGCGAATGGCCGCTTCAGGCGCGCGGGTGGGCCTGGTTATAGACTTTCTTCATCCGCTCCACGGAGACGTGGGTATAGATCTGCGTGGTGGAAAGGCTGGCGTGGCCCAGCAGGCTTTGGACGCTGCGCAGGTCCGCTCCGTTGTCCAGAAGATGCGTGGCGAAGGAGTGCCGCAGTTTGTGGGGGGTGATCCCCCGGGGCAGCCCGGCCAGCAGGACGTATTTCTCCACCATCACGGTGATGTTGCGGGTGGAGAGGCGCTTGCGCAGCTTGGAGAGGAAGAGGGGGCCGCTTTCCACTCTGGCCGCCGCGCGGTAAGCCCGCACCGCCTTGAGCGCGGGCGTGCCCACGGGGCAGAGGCGCTCTTTGCGGCCCTTGCCCAGGACGCGGACGGTTTCGGAATAGGGGTCGAGGTCTTCGGTATTGAGCCCGGCCAATTCGGAAAGGCGCAGCCCCGCGGAGTAGAAAAGCTCCAGGATGGCGGCGTCGCGCAAGGGGAGCCACGCGGGAGCCTTGGGCGTCGGCTTGGCCCGCAGCGGGGCGGAAAGGAGGTCGTCCATCTGCCGGGGGGTGAGGATGACGGGGAGCTTCCGCTCGGCCTTGGGAAGCTGGACGGCCTTGAGCGGGTTCTCCTTGAGCCGGTAGCGCTCGGCCAGGAATTTGTAGAACGTCCGCAACGCGGCGAAGTGGAGCCGAACGGTGGCGCGCGCGGCCCCGCGCTTCATCAACTCGAAGAGGAAGAGCCGGAAATGCTCCGGCTTGCACTCGCGCCACGGCGGCGGGTTGCCGCAGGCGCGGAAGGCGTCCAGCGCCTGCCGGTAGTTGGCCAGGGTGCGGGCGGCCAGGTTGCGCTCGGCGTCCATGGCGTCGAGGAAGGCCTCCACATACTTGTCTTTGGCGGGGGCTTTCATTTTAAAGTTTCCGGTAATAGCGCAGCGCCTCGATTCGCGGGGCGAGCTGGCTCAAGGGGTAGAGGCCGCGAGCGGCTCCCGCGCCGGGGTCGCGGATAAGGTATTCCCATCCTTTTTTGCCCGCGATGACGACAAAATGCGTGATGCCGCTGGGGAACCGGATGCGGACGATGACCGGGTTGCCGCGCAAGAGGTTCGCATCAATCCGGGCGAAGGAGGGATCGTCTTCATACGCTTTTTCGCAGCGGCCGGGGGCGAATTCAGCGGCTTTTTCCCAGATCAGAATGCCGCTCCCGACGTAGCCGCCATGCGTGGTGAGGAAACGGTTCAAGCGGCCCGGATCGGCAGCGATCCCGTAGCTGGCCAGGACCATGGCCGCCGAACTGACGGCACACCCTTCGGCATGTAACGTGCCGGGCGAGGCACCCAGGCGATCCCCAGCCCAGCGCTGGTCGCCCTGCGCGAAGATCGGCACCTTCAGCTCCAGCCGCCAGGGAAAGTAGAGCCCGCCCCGCGAGGGGAGCGGCTTGCGGGGCCATGCCCAAAGGCACAGCGCGAGCACCACGGCGGCCCCCAGAAGCCATCTGGCACAACGCCAACGGGATGTCGCTGTTTTCGCCATGGGGGAAAGCCGCTCGCTCTACTCCGCCGGGCGCTCCTCGGCGCCGGGGTGCTTGGGCTTCTTTTGCGAGTAGCGGAAGTAAAGGTTGCGCAGGTAGATCGGCAGGGGGAGCAAGTTCTGGATGATGCCGACGGGATCGTGCTTGGAGATGGCAAAGTAGCTCAGTGTCAGGATGGAACCCACGGCGCTGGCCTCCCAAAAGCCAAAGGGAATGACGCTCTTTCTCGCCCGCTCGGAGGCGATCCATTGGATCACAAAGCGGGAGCCGAAGATGCCCGCGCCCGCCAGCCCGACACAGGTCCAGGGTGTGAGGGTCAGGGGCCGCCCGAAGAGAATGACGGTGGTTGCTAGGATGCTCATAAAGGGGATTACTGCGGGAATTTCGCCCCGAAAGCAAGGCCGCTTCCACTTCTTTCTTTTCATTCGCGGCGCTCCCGGAGAATCTACCGTGCGATGCCACCGCAGTCTCCCATCCGTTCCTCCGCCGCCGTCGAGGATTACCTTGAGCGGATTCTGGCGCTCATCGACACCAAGGGGTATGCGCGGGTGGTGGACATCGCCTCCAGCCTCGGCATCTCGCAGGCGAGCGTGACGAACATGGTGCAGCGGCTCGACGCGGACGGGCTCCTCAAATACGAGAAATACCGGGGCCTGGTGCTGACGGACGCCGGCGAACAGCTCGCCCGCAACATCACCCACCGGCACCAGATCCTCACCGATTTCTTCAAACTCCTTGGCCTCGACGACGCCTTGATCTACCATGACGTGGAAGGGATGGAGCACCACATCAGCGCCCCCACATTGCGGGCGATAGCGGTGCTCACGGCGCAGATCCGGCACGAACCGGCGTTGCTGGAGCGCGTCAAGACCATCCTGCGCACGCCGGAGCCGGACCCCGGCGCATAACCCCTTTTCCTTTCAACCCACAAACCAGCCATGCAAATCCAGAAAGTTCCCTACGAAGGATGGCCGCACAACGCCTCCCTTAGCAACGAGCACGCCGAACTGATCGTCACCCTCGACGTCGGTCCCCGCATCATCTCCTACCGAACCCCGCACAGCCACAACGTCTTTAAAAACTACCCCGAGCAACTCGGCGGCAGCGGCGAGTCGGAGTGGATGATCCGCGGCGGCCACCGGCTCTGGGTCGCCCCCGAGGGAGACGTCAGCTACGCCCTTGACAACTCGCCGGTGACGCACGAGTTCCTCCCCAACGGCATCCGCCTGGACACCACCCCGGCCGCTCCCTGGAACCTGCGCAAGATCCTCACCGTCACGCTGGCCGAGGACTCCACGGAAGTGACCCTCCATCACCGCTTGATCAACGAAAGCGACCGCCCGGTGGAAATTTCTTCCTGGGGCTTGAGCGTGATGGCTCCCGGCGGCCTGGAAATCATCCCGCTGCCCCCCCTCGGCGAACATCCTCGTGATTTGCTCCCCAACCGGCTGATGGTCGTGTGGCCCTACGTCGATATGACGGACCCGCGCTGGCGCTTTGGCAGCGAATTCATCACGCTACGACAGACGGCGGATGGCGGCCCCACCAAGCTGGGCCTGGCACACAAGGAGAAATGGGTCGCCTATCTCAACGGCGAGACGCTTTTTGTAAAATCCTTCGACTACGAGGAAGGGTCGCCTTACACGGACTTCGGCTGCAACTTCGAGACGTTCTCCAACCAGGAGATGCTCGAAATCGAAACCTTGAGCCCGCTGCGCACCCTGCAGCCGGGCCAGTCCGTGGAGCACACCGAGAAATGGCACCTGCTCGGCAACACGCCGCAACCCCCGTCGCTCCAGGAACAGGACCTCGGCGCGTGGATCGCGCCGCTGTTGGAAAAGCTCGGGGTCTAGGATGGGCTCATGACTGTTAAAGTCTCACGCAAAGACGCAAAGGAGAGGATGTTTTTCCCTTGCGCCTTGGCGGCTTTGCGTGAGGTCACTTTCTCCCGTATGAAAACCGTTCTCTTCGCCGCAGCCGCCCTGGCTGCCGTCAGCGCCCTCTGCGGCTGCGCCACGTTTTCCGAAAGCTCGTCGGCAGCCTCCGCGCGGGCGGCCATGGCGGCGGAAATCCAGGCCGAACCGCATGGCGACTATTACATCGGGCGGCGCTATTACAAAACGGACTACAAGTTCTGGGGCTACATCCGCAAGCCGGGCCAGCCGTGGACAACCGCGAAGCTCGTGATGCTCAACGAGAACCAGAAACTGGCTCCCGACCGCGAGGGGGGCACGCTGGGCATGGACAACGGGCAGGAATACAAGCTCATCGGCTCCTTCTCCGGCGCGACCATTTACGAACCGGCCAGCAACGGGTTCTACCCGGAGTTCGTGCTCAAGGGCTACACGCTGCGCAACGTCGATCCCGCGCCGATTTTCTCGCCGCAAGGCCCGGCCCTGGACCCCGACCGCCGCGTCATTATGACGCCTTACTGAAGAAGAAACAGGGAGACGCGGGGAAGGGAAGACAGCGCTTGCGCGCGTGTACAAAAAAGCGCGAGGACTTTGGGGATCCTCGCGCTTTTGTTAGCCTTTAGTAAGCGGCCTGGGCGCCCTTGAGGTTCTTTTTCTGAATCCAGGGCATGAGGGAGCGAAGCTTGGCGCCGGTTTTCTCAATCGGGTGCTTCTCGCCGGCTTTGAGCAAGGCGTTGTATTTCTTATAGCCGCCTTCGTATTCCGCAATCCAGGTCTTGGCGAATTTGCCGTTCTGGATGTCTTTGAGCGCGGCTTTCATCCGCTTCTTGACGCTGGCGTCGATGATCTTCGGCCCGACGGTCACGTCGCCCCACTTGGCGGTTTCGGAAATGGAGAAGCGCATGCCGGCGATGCCGCTCTCGTTCATGAGGTCGGCGATCAATTTGAGTTCGTGCAGGCACTCGAAGTAGGCCATTTCGGGGGAATACCCGGCTTCGACGAGCGTTTCGAACCCGGCGGTGACGAGCGCGCTCGCGCCGCCGCAGAGAACGACTTGTTCGCCGAAGAGGTCGGTTTCGGTTTCTTCCTTAAAGCTGGTTTCGATGACGCCGGCCCGCGTGCCGCCGATGCCCTTGGCCCAGGCGAGGGCCACTTTCTTGGCCTTCTTGCTCGGGTTCTGGTAGATGCCGATCAGGCACGGGACGCCTTTGCCTTCGGTGTACTGGCGGCGGACGATGTGGCCCGGGCCCTTCGGGGCGACGAGGATGACGTCCACGTCCTTGGGCGGAACGATGGTCTTGAAGTGAATGGCGAAGCCGTGGCTGAAGAGGAGCGTTTTCCCCTTGGTCAGGTTCGGGGCGATGTCCTTGGTGTACGCGGCGGCCATCTTGGTGTCAGGCACGGCGAGGAAGATGACATCGGCCTTCTGGACGGCTTCCGCGGTGTCGTAAACGGGGAAGCCTTTTTCTTTGGCGACGTCGCGGGATTTACTTCCCGGGTAGAGGCCGACAATGACTTTGACGCCGGAGTCTTTGAGGTTGAGGGCGTGGGCGTGACCCTGAGACCCGAAGCCGATGACGGCGCAGGTTTTGCCTTTGAGGGGTTCGAGGGTGGCGTCTTTGTCTGTGTAGATTTTGGCGGACATATCTGGTTGTGGTTAAAAAAGGGTTGTTTTGACGAAGGCGCCGGACGGTTCCAGAGCCTGGTGCGGCGGGCCTTTCTATTGCCGCCGGGCGACGGCGACTTTGCCGGTACGGTTCAAGTCGCTGATGCCAAAGGGTTCCATGAGGAAGAGAAATTTGTCGATTTTACTTTCGTTGCCGGTCAGTTCAATGGCGACGTTGCGGGGCTGGACGTCGATGATCTTGGCCCGGAAGATGTCGCAGATCTGCATCACTTCGGAGCGGGTCTGGGCGTCCACGGTGACGCGCAGGAGGACGAGTTCGCGGTCCACGAACTGGTCGTCGCGGAAGTCCTCGATCTCGATGACGTCAATGAGTTTGTTGAGTTGCTTGGTCACTTGCTCCAGCACGGCGTCGTCCCCCCGGACGACGATGGTCATGCGCGAACGGCTCGGATCGCGGGTCGGCCCGACATTGAGCGTGTCGATGTTGAACCCCCGGCCGCTGAACATCCCAGCGATGCGCGTGAGCACGCCGAATTTGTTTTCAACCAATACCGAAAGAGTGTGACGCATGGAGAACGGCTATTCTCTTCAGGAAGCCGCGCCTCGTCAAACCGAAAAATGACCTTCCCCGGGGCGGGGGCGCGATTAAAAGTGGTGCAAGCTGGGTGAGCCTTTGCAGCGCCAAAGGCGCGGGGCATACCAGCCCAGCCCAACGGGCTGGGTTTCCAGTCCAAAGACGGCCCAGGGCTGTAAGCCCGACGCCTCCTTGCTGGATAAGGTGATTCCGATGCGCCGGGCTTACAGCCCTGACGGGTTGCTTCGACCTAAACCTTGGCCGTTGGCCAAGGCTGGTATGCGGTCGCGCCGTTGGCGCTAAAGAAGGAACTTCCCAATCTGCACCACTTTTCATCACGCCCCCGGGGCGGCCGCTTCGGATTTTGCTCTCGCCCCGCTTCCTTTGGTATGGAAGGCTTCCTCGCTATGAGCAACCGAGTCCTCGAAGGCAAAACCGGCGTCGTCTTTGGCGTCGCCAACAAACGGAGCATCGCGTGGGCCATCGCCCAGGCTTGGGCGCAGGCTGGCGCGCGGCTGATTTTCAACTACCAGGGAGAGCGGACCAAGGAGAACGTGGAGGAGCTGGCGGCGGAGTTCGGCTCCGACGTGCCGATCTACCCCTGCGATGTGACGAGGGATGAGGAAATTGCCGCCTTTTTCCAAAACGTCCGCCAGCACACGGAGGTGCTGGATTTGATGCTCCACTCCGTGGCGTTCGCCCCGCGCGAGGCGCTGGAGGGGGACTTCCTGGCGACAAGCCGCGAGGCGTATCTGCTCGCGCACAATATTTCGGCCTATTCCCTGCTGGGGCTGGCGCGCGAGGCCGCGCCGCTGATGACACAAGGCGGCTCTATCATCGCAATGAGCTACTACGGCGCGGAAAAGGTGGTCCCGCATTACAACGTGATGGGCGTGGCGAAGGCGAGCCTGGAGGCGACGACCCGTTACCTGGCCTATGACTTGGGCGAGCGCGCCATCCGCGTGAACTGCATCAGCGCGGGGCCGGTGCAAACCCTGGCGGCGCGGGGCATCGGCGGGTTCAGCCAGATCAACAAGGTCTATCAAAAGCGCGCGCCGCTGGGCCGCAGTTGCACGCTGGAGGAGCTGGGCGCGACCGGCGTCTTCCTGGCGAGCCCGGGCGCGGCGTCGATCACCGGCCAGGTCCTTTACGTGGACGGCGGCTACCAGATCATGGGAATGTAAAAAACGCGGAAAGACCGGCGAGGGGGCGGCAGCCGTTTCGGAATGCGATGATCGCTCTCGTGTTTGCGCTGCCCCAGGAAAGCCGGGGCGTGGTGGCGGCTTTGCGCTCGCCCGTATGGTCCGGGGCAGCCGCCCTGCCGGTGGTGACGGGCCGGCTGGGCGACCGGGGCGTCCTCGTGCTGCACACCGGCGTGGGGGAAGCGGCGGCGCGCCGGACGCTGGCCCACTATTGGGAGATGCGGGAAACGTATGGCGGGCGGTGGGAGTCTCTCATCGCGGCCGGATTCGCGGGCGGGCTGGACCCCTCGCTCCCCGCCGGGGCATTGGTGCTCTCGGGCGAAGCCCCCCTCGAACGGGCCCGGGAAATTTTGGGAGCGAGGGCGCATGTGGGCGGCCTGGCGACCACCTCCGCGCCGATGGAAACGCCGGAGGCCAAGGCGGAGCTCTTCCGCGCCAGCGGGGCGGTGGCGGTGGACATGGAGACAGCGGCCATCGCCGCGTTTTGCCGCGAAAATGGCGTGCCCTGGCTGGCGCTGCGCGGGATTTCGGACCCGGCGGAAAGACCGCTGCCGGTGCCGTATGCCATCTGGTTCGACGCGGCGGCGCAACGGCCCCGGCCCGGAGCGTTGCTCTGGTTCCTGGCGCGGCATCCGGGGCGGGTGCTCCTGTTCGCCCGCTTCGTGTGGGACGTCTGCCGCACCCGGCGCGCCCTCACGGCAGCCCTGCTCGAGCTGGTGGAAAAGCTTTAGCAGCCTGTTTTAAGGCTCAAAGCTGGCCTCGTGGCGCAGGCGGTCGAGGGCCACGGCGGCGAGGAGGAAGCCGCCCAGGATGATTTCCTGGAGGGGGACGGGCCAGCCCGCCTGCTGGCAGGCATTGCGGAGGACGGTCAGGACGAGCGCGCCAAGCAGCGCGCCGAAAACGCTTCCCGCGCCCCCCCCGAGCCGGACGCCTCCGATGACGGCGGCGGCGATCCACTCCAACGCCAACCCCGCCGAGCCGGCTGACGATGGGGCCGCCTGCCCGACGGCGGCCGCCTGCGCCACGCCCGCGAGGCCGAAGCAGAACCCGGCCAGGATATAGACCAGGGCTTTGGTCCGGCGGACGGGGACGCCGCAAAGGCGGGCGGCGGACTCGCTGGAGCCGAGGGCGGCGGCGTGCCGCCCGAAGATGCTGCCGCGCCAAAGTGACGCCAGGAGCGCGGCCCAAAGGAGGACGATCCAGACGCCGGGAGCGAGCGGCATCCACGGGACGCCAGGAAGTGGCCCCACCCAGGCGGCAAGCCCGCCCGCCCCCTCCGGCAACGGGAGGGGGGCGGCGGCGATCCACTCCGACGCGCCCCCGGCGGCGGCGAGCGTGCCAAGGGTGAGAATCCACGCGGGAACCCGCAACAGGGCGGCCAGCGAGCCGTTGACGAGGCCAAGGATGCCCCCGGCCAGCACGCCCGCGCCCAAGGCGGCGGGGGCCGAAGCGCCGCGCTGGAGGAGAAGGGCCGCGCAAATGCCGGAAAGGGCGGCGGCGGCTCCGGCGCTCAAGTCCACTCCACCGCTTAGAAGGACGAGCCCCATGCCCAGCGCCCCGAGCCCGGTGACGATCCCCTGTGCGGCAAGAAAGCGGGCATTGTCCCACGTCAGAAACCAGGCGCTTACCGGCTGGCCCTCGGGCGTCTGGAGGCAGGCCGCCCCAAGGAGGATGCACGCCAGGCCCACCCACGGGAGGGCGACATTGAGAAGACGGCGGACGTTCATGGCCTGCTCCTTTCCCCGCGCCGGGGCGGGCGCTCCAGCAAGGCGGCGGCGAGTTCCCGTTCGGTCCACCGCGCCGCCGGGCGGCATTCCAAAGGCCGACCCGGGCGCGGAAGGGCGATGGTGTCGCAAAGGGCCAGGAGTTCGGCGGGATCGGCGCTGGCGATCAGGATACCCCGGCCCTCGGCGGCGATGCTTTGCAGAAGGGCGTGGATCTGCCTTTTCGCGGGCCCGGCCAACCCCCGGGTGGGGGCTTCCAGGCACAACACGGCCTCTTGTTCCAGGAGCAGGCGACCGAGGAGAATTTTTTGGCGGTCGGCGGCGGAAAGTTCCGCCACGTCCAGGCGGGGGGTGCGGGCCCACAAGTGGAGTTTCTCCATCCAATCGAGGGCCGTTTTATCCTGGCGCTCACGCGAGAGGATGCCCCACTGGCTGAACCGGCGCAGGGAGGGGAGGGTCAGATTGTCGGCGATGGAGAGCCCCGGCAGAATCCCCCCGGTGGCCCGGAGCGGTTCCGCACCGCCGCTCATCCCCGCCAGGCCGAGGATTTCCCCTTCGTGGAGGGTGAGACCGTCCCCGCGCTGAAGCAGCGCGCGCCCCATCCGGCGCGGGAGCCGCGGAAACGGGCCTTCCCCCAACGCTTCCAGGCCGTCCCCCCGGATCCGCCCGGAAGCCGCCGTCCCTTCCTCCCGCAAGAGAGTGTACCGGGTACAGAGCGCCCGCGCGGCTTCCAGGGAGCGGGTGGCGTAGAGAATGGAGGCCCCCCCGGCGGCCAGCCGCCGCAGCGCGCCAAAGAAGGGGGCGCACGCCGCGGGGGAATAGGGCTCCGGGGCTTCGACGAGGAGGACTTTGGGCACAGCCAGCAGCGCCCGGGCGATCTCGACCCGCCGCCGGTCGGCCACGGAAAGCGCCCCGGCCAAAGCGCTGGCCGGGATCGCCGCGCCGGGGAGCCCGGCCAGCGCCTGGCAGGCCAGGGTGCGGCGGGCATCCCGGTCGATCCACCCCCGGCGGGCCGGTTCCGCGCCGAGCACGAGGTTTTCCTCCACGGTGAGGCCGTCCGCAAGCGTGGCCCCCCGCCCGGCGATCCAGACGCCCGCGCGCCGGGCTTCGCCGGGCGAACCGGGCGCGTAGGGCTGGCCGTCCAGCAGCAGGAGCCCCCGGCCGGGACGCCGGACGCCGCCGAGGATCTGGAGGAGCGCGGACTTCCCCACCCCGTCGGGCCCCAGCAGGGCATGGAGTTCCCCCGCCGCCAGGGCGAGCTGCACGCCGCCGCAGAGCGCCCGCGCCGCGCCGGAATCCTGGGTGACGCCGATGGCTAGCAGTCGCATGGAAAAACCTCTCTTTCAAGAGCATCGGGCGCGGGCGGGCCAAAGACCCTATCCCCGGCGCGTTTTGATCGACGCGCGGGGACCGTCATGGGAGAATGGCGCTCTCTTTCTGCTCTGTTTTATGCCAACCGCCGCTTTCCGCTCCGCGCTTGTCGATTACCTCCGCGCCCAGGCGCGCCCCGTGGACAAATTCAGCCACCAGCCCCGGCTTTACGCCCTGGCCCGGCGATTGGGTGAGGGGCGGAGCTTTGATGACGAGGTGCTTTTTGCCGCCGCGTGGCTGCACGATCTGGGGGTGTTCATCGGCCATCGCCCGGAGGATCCGGCAGCCCTGGCGGCGTGGGACCACGTGGCCTATGTGCGGGGCCGCGCGCCGGACCTCCTGCGCGGCTTCGGCTTCCCGGAGGAAAAAATCGGCGCGGTGCTGACGGCGATCGAGGGGCATCTCCCCTCGGCCATCCCGAAGACGCCGGAGGGGGAGCTGCTGCGGGATGCGGATCTGCTGGAACAGCTTGGGGCCGTGGGCATTCTGCGGACGGTGAGCAAGGTGAGCCGGGACACGCGCTTCCCCACCTTCCGCGACGCGCTGGAACAGCTCCGCCGCAATGCCACGGAACTCCCCGGCAAGCTCCGGCTCCCCGAAGCGCGGCGGCTGGCCGAACCCCGGCTGCGCGTGTTAACCGCCTTTTTGGAAGCCGCCGAGGCCGAGGCCGGGGGCGAGCCGCTGTAAAAGGCCCTATTACCCCACGTCCAGCAGGGCGGCCACCTGCCCGGGCACGTCGCCGGTTCGCATCAACGACTCGCCCACCAGGAGCGCGTTGACGCCGCAGGCAAAGACGCGCCGCGCATCGGCGTTGGTCTTGATCCCGCTTTCGCTCAGCAAGAGGACCCCCTCGGGCACTTCCTCGCTGATGATCTCCGTGGCGCGCAGGTCCACCTCGAACGTGGTTAAATTGCGGTTGTTGATGCCGATCATCCGGGCGCCGCAATCCAGGGCGCGGTCCAGTTCCGGGAGGGCGTGGACTTCCACCAGCACGTCCAGGCCCAGCGTCGTGGCCGTCTCGTGGAGCCGCTCCAGCTCCGGCTGCTCCAGCGCCGCCACGATGAGCAGGATCGCGTCGGCCCCGGCCACCGCCGCCTCGTAGATTTGCGCCTCGTGCAGGATGAAATCCTTGCGCAAAAGGGGGAGCCCAACCGCCTGCCGGATTTGCGTCAAATAGCTCAGGCTGCCCTGGAAGAATTTTTCGTCCGTGAGCACGGAAATGGCGTGCGCCCCGGCGGCTTCGTAGGCTTGGGCAATCGCCACGGGGTCGAAGTGTTCGACGATGGTCCCGACGGACGGCGACGCTTTTTTGACCTCGGCGATCAGCCCCAGCGCGTCCGGCCCCCGGTCCAGCGCGGCGGCAAAGCCCCGGTAATCGTTGCGCAGCAGCGCGGCAGCGCGCAGATGCTCCAGGCGGGGGAGGAGGCGGGCGATCTCGGTGCGTTTCTGGTCAAGGATCGTTTGAAGGCGATTCATGGAGCGCCCAATAGAGCAGTTGCGGAAAGAAATTTCCAGAAAAGACAGGCGGCACGTCCCCCCTGAATTTGGGTTGCATTGCGCCGGGGAGGGTATAAACGGCTTCCATGTCTCTCGATCCCGAGCTTCTCGACCTTCTGCGCTGCCCCCAAACCGGCCAGCGGCTGGCGCCCGCCCCGGCGGACCAGCTATCCCGGCTGGAGGCCCGCCGCCGCGAGGGGACTCTCCGCCTCTTCGCCTCGCAGCCTCAGTGGGACCCGGGCCAACCGCTGGAAGCCGTGCTCGTGCGCGAAGACGGGCAGGTCGGCTACCCGGTTCAAGCGGGCATCCCGATCCTGCTGCCCGATCACGGGATTCGGTTGCATTCCCCCCGGGTTTGAGTGCAAATTGCGGCGGTTTTTTCTCCATGCCAGACCCTGCCATCTCGATCCGCAACCTGACGAAAATCTATCCGATCCCCTTCCGGCGGGAGCGGCTCACCGCCGTGGACGGCCTGACGCTCTCCGTGGAGCCGGGGCAGGTCTACGGGCTGCTGGGGCCCAACGGCTCCGGCAAAAGCACGACGATGAAGATCCTGCTTGGGCTCGTCCCGGCCACGCGCGGCCAGACGCAGATCTTTGGGCGCGACTCGTCGCTGGTGGAAAGCCGCGAGGAGGTCGGCTATCTGCCCGAGAATCCCTATTTTTACAAATACCTCACCGGCGAGGAGACGCTCCTCTTTTACGGCAAGCTCTGCGGGCTGCGGGGCGCTGCGCTGCGGGAGCGAACGCGCGAACTGCTCCACCTGGTGGGGCTGGAGGGGGCGGCCGATCGGCGATTGGGCGGGTATTCCAAGGGGATGCTCCAGCGCATCGGGCTGGCCCAGGCGCTCGTGCAGGAGCCGCGCCTGCTGGTGCTGGACGAGCCGACGGCGGGGGTGGACCCGGCGGGCTCGCGCGACATCCGCGACCTCATCCTGCAATGCAAGGCGCGCGGGATCACGGTGCTGCTCTGCTCCCACCTGCTGGGTCAGGTGCAGGAAATCTGCGACCGCGTGGGCATCCTGCACAAGGGGAAGCTGGTGCGCGAGGGGGAGCTGGAGTCCCTGATTTCCATCGAAAACCAGACGCAGCTCATTTTTGAAAACGCCCCGCCCGAACTGCTGGCCCGCTTTGAGGCGGAGGCCGCCGCCTGCGGCGCGCGCCTGGTGGAGAAAAGCAAGCCGCACGCGACGCTGGAGCGGTTCTTCCTGGAGGTGACCCGATGAGCACGCACCGTCTCTTTTCCCCGGCCCGCATCGGGGCCATCGCCGGCAACACGCTGCTGGAGCTGGTCCGGCAAAAGGTGTTCTATTTCCTCTCAATCTTCGCCCTGGCGCTGATCGGCTGCTCCTTCTTCATGGGCTTTTTGCAGCCGGAGCTGCAATTCCAGGTGATGAAGGATGTCTCGCTGGGGGCGATGTCGGTGTTTACCTGGCTGCTGGCCGTCCTGGCGACGGCGATGCTGCTGCCCAAGGACATCGAGGACCGGACTCTCTACACCATCCTCGCCAAGCCGGTGCCGCGCCTGGAATACCTGCTGGGCAAGCTGCTGGGCGTGCTGGTGATGCTGGCCATTTCGCTCGCGGTGATGGCGCTCCTTTTCGCCGCGACCCTTTACATCAAAGAGCAGGTGACGCTCGCCGCGGCGTTCGCCGAGGCCAGGCCGTCCACGCCGGACCAGGCGGCCGAGATCGCGCGCAGCGTAAAAGCGCTGACCTTCACCTGGTCGCTCGTGCCGGGGATCATCGCCATTTACTGCAAGGCGGCGATCTTCGCGGCCTTGACGCTCCTCATTTCCACGTTCGCCTCGTCGTGGATCTTCACCATCGTCATCTCCGTGGCGGCGTACCTGATCGGGCATCTCGTCCCCATCGCCCGGGCCTATTTGCTGGAGAGCGGGGGCTCCTGGGCTTCCAAGGGGTTCCTGACCCTCATCACCCTGCTCTTCCCGGACCTGCAACTCTTCAACCTGACCGACGACATCGTGGCGGGCAACGCCGCGCCCTTGGCCCTCTTCCTCCAAACCGCCGGGATGGGCTGCTTTTACCTGGCCGTCTACGCCTGCCTGGCCTATTTGCTGTTCGCCAAAAAGGAGCTCTGAGGCATGAAACGGACCGCCGCCGCCCTCGCCCTGCTGCTCCTCTTTGGGGCGGTGAAGCTCCCGATGGAGCAAGCCCTCGGCGCCGCCCACCGCGCCGCCTATTTTCACGGGGCCCGGCTCAACCTGCCGCTGCGCGAGCAGATCGGCCAGGGGGCGTTCCTCGCGGCGTTGAGCGGCTTCCGGGGGGTCATTGCCGACCTCCTTTCCCTGGAAGCCAACGATGCCTGGCAAGCCACGCAATGGGGCCGGGTGCTCCTGCTCTACGACCAGATCACCACCCTCCAGCCGCGCGTCACGCTCCACTGGGAAATGGGGGCGTATTACCTGGCCTACGACGCCGCCCAGGCCGCCCTGGACGATCCCCGGCAGCCCCGCCAGGCCCTCCGCGTCAAAGCCTGCCGCGAATACCGGCGCCTGGGCCGGGAGTTCCTGGAACGGGGCATCCGCAACAACCCCGACCGCTATGTGCTCTACAACCGCCTCGGCGCGCTCTTGATGAACAAGATCGGCGATCACGAGGGGGCCTCCGCGGCCTACAGCAAGGCGGCGGAATTCCCGGACTGCATGGGCTACGAAAAACGCTTCGCCGCCTACGAGCTTTCCAAATGCCCCGGCAAGGAGGCGCAAGCCTACGCGCTCCTGCTCAAGCTCTACCGCATGGGCTCCCGGGAACACACGTCCACACTGCTGCAACGGCTCAAGGCCATGGAGGAAGCGCTCAAAATTCCACCGGAGCAAAGAGTTTGCAACCCCCCGGGGGCTCCCTCATAATCCCCCTTCCTCTTCCCTACCCGCTCTTCCATGCGTTTCGCCATTTTCGGAGACATCCACGCCAACCTGGAAGCGTTGCAAGCCGTTCTGGCCGACGCCGAGTCGCAGGGATGCACCCACCATGTCTGCCTCGGCGACATCGTCGGCTACAACGCCAACCCACACGAATGCGTCCAGCTCGTCCGCAGCCTGGGCTGCCCCGTGGTGCAGGGCAACCATGACGAGCAGGCGTGCCTGGCCGATTCCCACGAAGTCTTCAATCCCCTGGCCGACGCCGCCATCCGCTGGACCCGCAAGAACCTCACCGAGGAAGACAAGGAATGGCTGCATGGCTTGCGGCTCATCCGGCAGGTGCGGGATTTCACGATCGTCCACGCCACCCTCGACACCCCCCACCAGTGGGGCTACGTCTTCAACCAGCTCGACGCCGCCGCGAGCTTCAGCTACCAGTACACGAACCTCTGCTTCTACGGCCACACCCACTCGCCGCGCGTCTATATGCGCGACGCGGCTGTCCACTCCATGCCGCTCAACCTGTTGCAGATCGAGCCGGGCAAGAAATACTTCATCAACGTCGGCAGCGTGGGCCAGCCCCGCGATGGCGACTGGCACGCCGCCTACTGCATTTACCACACCGACAAGAACCTCGTGGAACTGCGGCGGCTGGAATACGACATCAACACCGCGCAGGACAAAGTGGTGGACGCCGGGCTGCCCCAACGCCTCGCCGACCGGCTGGCGCTGGGCAACTAGTGAGCCCTCAACCGCGATGCCCGCCGTGCCCCGCTCCATCCTCGTCGTCAAGCCCAGTTCCCTGGGCGACGTGGTCCACACGCTCCCCGCCGTCAGCCTCCTCAAGCGCGCCTGGCCGCAGGCCCGCCTGCGCTGGATCGTCAACCCGGAATGGGCCCCGCTGCTGGAGGGGAACCCGGACGTGGACGAAATCGTCCTCTTCCCACGGCGCGCCCTGGGCGGCTCCCCATGGAAAACCTTCCGCTGGCTGCGCGCCACCGCCGGCGCCTGCCGCAGCGACCTGGTGGTCGATTTCCAAGGCCTCCTGCGCAGCGCCGTGATCGGCTGGTTCTGCCGGGGCGGCCTGCTGGCCGGGCTCTCCGACGCCCGCGAGGGAGCCCGCTTTTTCTATGACAAAACCGCGCGCGTGGGCCGCGAACACGCCGTGGAGCGCTATTTGAAGCTCGTCGCCGCGCTCGGCATCGACACGGCGGGCCCGCTCACCTGGAACCTCCCTGAGGGCAGCCCCCCCGCCGGATTCGCGCCGGAGGAGCCGTTCGTGCTCCTGCACCCCTTCTCGCGCGGGACGGGGAAATCCCTTACCGCGCAGGAAGCGGCCGATTTCGCCGCCGCGCTCCCGTGCCGGGTGATCCTGGCCGGGCGCTCCGACATCCTCCCCGCCAAGCTGGGCGCGAACGTCGTGAATCTGCTCAACCGGACGACCCTCCCCGAGCTGATCTGGCTGCTGCGCCGGGCCCGCTTCGTGGTCAGCGTGGACAGCGGCCCGATGCACATCGCCGCCGCGCTGACGCCGCACCTCCTCTCGCTGCACACGTGGAGCGATCCGGCCCTCGTCGGCCCCTACCGCCCGGAAGCCTGGGTTTGGAAGGACCGGATGCTCTTCCAGGTCCGCGACCTGCGCACACAGCGTCCCCCCGGAATGAAGCCGGACTCCGCCCCCGACCTCGCCGCCGTCGCGGCCCGCGTGGCCGGGTGGATCGCCTAGAGCGTTTTAAATTGGAGTGTTTACAATGATGCGAGAGCGTCGTGGGTTGATGCGCGGGCTCTTCAAGCAAAGCGGCTGTATTTTTCAATACTGCCCGGGCTTGAAAGACCGCGCAACGGCCCGCGCCGCCGAGCAGCGTGTAAACAACAAAATTTAAACCGCTCTAGCGTGCCGCAACTGCTTCCGCTTCTCTCTTGGCCGTGCCGTTCCGGCGTTCGGACTCAAGGATATGGTCGGCGGGGCTCAGGTTCGAGATGCGCATCCCGTAGAAGGAGCGCCAGACGAAGAACAACCCGATGGCCAGGAAGAGGCCCGCCAGGCTGAAGCGGAGCGTGGCGGACTGGATCTGGATGGCGATCTCCACGGCCAGGATGCCGAAGAGAGTGGTGAACTTGATGATCGGGTTCAGGGCCACGGAAGACGTGTCCTTGAACGGGTCGCCCACGATGTCGCCGATGACGGTGGCGTCATGGAGGGGGGTTCCCTTCTTGCGCAGCTCCACTTCCACGATCTTCTTGGCGTTGTCCCAGCAGCCGCCCGCGTTGGCCATGTTGATGGCCATGAAGAGGCCGAACATGGCGAGCGAGATCAGATAGCCGACGAAGAACACCGGGTCGAAGCAGGCGAAGGAGAGCGCCAGCGAGAAGACGACGATGAAGATGTTGAACATCCCCTGCTGGGCATACTGGGTGCAGATTTTCACCACTTCGTTGCTGTCCTTGGTGGAGGCCTTGGTGGCGCCGTCCAGATGCATGTGCTGCTTGATGTAATCCACCGCGCGGTAGGCACCCGTGGTGACGGCCTGGCGCGAGGCCCCGGCGAACCAGTAGACGACCGAGCCGCCCATGAGGAGGCCAAGGATGATCCGGCCTTCCGTGATGCTCAGCTTGGAGAGATCCGTCCAGTGGTAGTGGTTCTGGAGCATCAGGATGAGCGAGAAGATCATCGTGGTCGCGCCGACGACGGCGGTTCCGATCAACATCGGCTTGGCGGTGGCCTTGAAGGTGTTGCCGCAGCCGTCGTTCTCTTCCAGGAGCATTTTGCCGTTTTCAAAGTCGGGCGTGAACCCGAAGTCGCGCTTCACTTCGTCCTCGATGCCGGGGATCTGCTCGATGGTGGAGAGCTCGAAAACGCTCTGGGCGTTGTCGGCCACCGGGCCGTAGCTGTCCACGGCGATGGTCACGGGGCCCATGCCCAACATGCCGAAGGCGACGAGGCCGAAGGCGAAGACGGCCGGGTAGCCCATGTAGGCGTCGAACACGGTGGTGCCGGTGCTCACGATCAAAGCGATGGTCATGAGGATGGTCAGCGTCAGGCCCTTCCAGAAGCAGGAAAAATTGCCCGCGACCAGGCCGGAGAGAATCGTCAGGCCCGCGCCGCCTTCGGTGCTGGCGTTGACGACTTCCTGGCAGTGGGCGCTTTTGGTGCTGGTGAACATCCGGGTCAGCTCGGGAATGATCGCCGCGGCGATGGTGCCGCAACTGATGATGGTGGAAAGCCGCCACCAGATGGTGGGATAATTCTTGGCCAGCATGAAGTAGCTCACGACGTAGGTGATGCCGATGCACATCAGCGAGGTGAGCCACACGAGCACGGTGAGCGGGTGCTCGAAGTTGAACTTGGCGTGCTTGGCGAAGATGCCGCGCGTGAGATACGTGTTGATCTTCCAGGCGATGACGGAGATCGGCACCATCACGATGCGCATGGCAAAGATCCAGACAATGAGGGTCCAGCGGTATTCGTCCTTCAGGATCGGGGCATCTTTCACCGCCAGCAGGATGAAGGTGATGAGCGCGACGCCGGTGACGCCATAGGTTTCAAAGCCGTCCGCTGTCGGCCCGACGGAGTCGCCCGCGTTGTCGCCCGCGCAGTCGGCAATGACGCCCGGGTTGCGCGCGTCGTCTTCCTTGATGCCGAAGACGATTTTCATCAGGTCGCTGCCGATGTCGGCGATCTTGGTGAAGATGCCGCCGCAGATGCGCAGCACGCTCGCGCCCAGGGACTCGCCGATGGCGAACCCGATGAAGCAGGAGCCGGCCAGCGCCGGGTCCACGAACTTCAGCACGGCGAGCATCATGAAGAGTTCCACGCTGATCAAGAGAACGCCGATGCTCATGCCGGAGCGGGTGGGGATTTCGGAAACCGCCAGCGCCTTGCCTTTGAGGGCGGCGAATGCCATCCGGCTGTTGGCGATGTTGTTGATCATCATGCCAAACCAGGCGACGGCGAACGAACCGCCGATGCCGAGGAGCGACCAGCCGATGATCAGCGCGACGGTGGGCGGCGTCTTATGCTGGAGCCAGCCAAAGTAATAAACCATCGTGCCGCCGATGAGCACCTCCAGGAGGAGGAGCAATTTGGCCTGCTGGAAAAGGTAAGTTTTGCAGGTGCTGTAAATGAGGGAGGAAACATCCAGCATGCTCTGGTGGGCCGGAAGTTTTTTCAGGCTCAACCATTCGTAGATCCCGAAAAGGACGCCGAGGATGGCGATGCCGAGGCCAATGGTCAGGATCGCCGAGCCGCCGAGGGGCGCGCCCAAAAAGTCGAACGTGATTTTCGCACGGTCGGCCGCGTTGGGCAAAATAAGATCGGATTCACCGGCGGATGCAATGGAGGGGAGAAACCCGGAGCAGAGAAGCGCCGGAACGAGGAGACTTCGAGAGAATAACTTCATTATAAAAAGAAAGAGGAGGAGGCACCATTGCCACCAGCTTAAAAATATTACTCCGCCGAAAAAAGCGCACACCGTTTTTTGCCCAAACTGAGCGGCTTTTTGTTTCATGTCGCCCGGCCGACTCCCCCGCAAAGGGCGCGGGAGGCCCGATTCGATGAGGCCGAAGCATGAAACGCCGCTCCCTGCTCCCCCTCCTGCTGCTGCCCGCCCTTTTCCTGGCGGCCGGGAAGCCCCCCTGCCCCCCCGCGCCGGGGAGCCCGCTCCCACTGACTCTCGACGCGGCAATCGCCATCGCACTCCGGCAGAACCCGCTCATCCGCAACGCCAAGGCGGAAATCGAACGCGCCAAGGGGCTGGTGATCGAGGTCCGCTCGCAATTGCTCCCCCAGGTCAACCTCTCGGCGGTTTACCAGCAGGAGGCGCGCGACTTGGTCGCCGGCCAGGCTGGCACGTTCGGGACCGCGAATGCGATTTCCGGCGCCGCTGCCACGCCCACCCCGACGCCCACCCCCTCCCCAAGCCCCAGCCCGGGAACCCTCCCCTCGCCCACCCCCAAACCGACGCCGCATCCCACTCCCACTCCCTCCGTCTTCGTGCAGGACAAAACCTGGCAAATCACCGTCCAGGCCACGCAGCTTCTCTACTCCGGCGGCCGGGTGACGGCGTCGCTGCGCATGGCCAAGCTCTCGCGGGATTCCGCCGGCCTCATGCTGTGCGACACCATCAACACCATCATCGCCGACGTCCGCTCGCAATTTTACCAGGTGCTGGCCACCCGGGCGCTCATCACCGTGCAGGAGGAGTCGGTGGCCTACCTTGACGCGCAGTGGAAGGATCAGAAAAAGCGTTACGCCACCGGGACCGTCCCTTGGTTCAACGTCCTCCAGGCCGAAGTGGCCCTGGCCAACGCCCGGCCCGCCCTCATCCAGGCCCGCAACAACCACCACATCGCCCAGCTTACGCTTGCCCGAACGCTGGGCTGCGAGCCCTGTCAGCCCTCCCTGCACGAACCGTTCCAGGCCGAGGGGGAACTGGCGGTTCCCGCCCCGGGGCTGGACCTGGCGGGCGGGCTGCGGGCGGCCCGGGAGCGCAACCCGTCGCTGGAGGTCCAGCGGCTGGCCATCTGCATCGAGTTGCAAGACATCCTGGTCCAAAAATCGGGCTACAAGCCGACGCTCAACGCCAACGCCGGTTACACGGTGGAAAATAACCGCCTTTCCAACAGTCTGGGCGACGCCGTCCACGGATGGTTTTTCAGCGTCCAGGGAAACTGGGCGATCTTTGACGGCCTGGAAACCTACGGCAAGGTCAAGCAGGCCAAGGCGCGGCTGGAACAGGCGAAAGCCAACTATGACGACAGCGTGCAGCAGGTCGATCTCCAGGTGCAGCAGGCCTGGGCGAACCTCCTGGACGCCCGGGAAACGATCACCGGCGGACGCAAAACCGTGGAGCAGGCCACGGAAGCCCTGCGGCTCGCCCGGGAGCGATTGGCGGCGGGGGCTGGAACCCAGCTCGACGTGCTCAACGCCGTCGTCCAGCTCACCCAGGCGCAGACTACCGAGCTGCAAGCCCGCGCCACCTACAACACCGCGCTGGCCGAGTTCGACCGCGTCACCGCCGCCGCCGTGTGCGACGAAAGCCCCGCGTGCGCCCCCACCCCGGCACCCCGACGCCCGGCGCACTGATGCCTCCCAAAATTGCACCACAGATCCCCATGCCTCGACTGCGGGGCATGGGGATCTGTGGTGAATCTTCTTCGGCAGCCCAGGATTTCCGATTTGAAACGAGGGCCAAATGAGAGTAACGAGAGGTTGAGAATGAGCATTCTGGTTGAGACATTTCCCGCCGTCGCCATTGGCGGACAATTTCGCAACGCCTTTATCGGGCGCGTCTCGGATCTCGACGTCACCGCCGACCGCGAGACGGCCCTGGCGCGCCTGGCCGAACACCACGCCCAGGCCCGGCGCGACCTCGGCTTTGGCGGCATGGCTTTTCTCACCGCCGAGCAGGTGCACGGAGCGGGCGTGGCCGTCGTGGACGAAACCACGCGCGCACCGGTGGCGGGGGTGGACGCGCTCGTGACCAACCGGCCCGGCGTCTGCCTGGGCATTTACGTGGCCGACTGCTGCGCCGTGTACGCCGTGGACACGGAGCACGACGCCATCGGCCTGGCCCACTCCGGCAGCAAGGGGACGGCGCTGGGGGTTGTCCCGGCCATGCTGGAAAAGATGGGGTGCGCCTTCGGTTCCGACCCGGCCCGGATGATTGTGCAACTGGGCCCATGCATCCGGCCGCCGCTCTACGAAGTCGATTTCGCCGCGGAGATTGTCCGCCAATGCCGCGCCCTGGGCGTAGGCGAGGTGGTGGACTGCGGCGAGTGCACCGGGGCGAACCCGGACCGCTACTACTCCTACCGGGTGGAAAAGGGGAAGACCGGCCGGATGCTCGCGCTCCTGGCGCTGCAAGGCGGCACGGAAGAATAGACGGGCAGACAGGCAAGATCTCGCCCGTCTCTTTTTGTGTTATTTGCGCCTTTGCGTGAGGATATAAAAAGGCCGCCCGGATTTCTCCGGGCGGCCTTTTGTGAATCAGACGCTTTTGAAGCGTTCGCTTGCTTAGATCGGTTTAAATTTTGTTGTTTACACGCTGCTCGGCGGCGCGGGCCGTTGCGCGGTCTTTCAAGCTCGGGCAGTATTGAAAAATACAGCCGCTTCGCTTGAAGAGCCCGCGCATCATTGTAAACACTTCAATTTAAAACGCTCTAGGCGAGCGCGGCCTGGGCGGCTGCCAAACGCGCCACGGGGACGCGGAACGGCGAGCAGCTGACGTAGGTGAGGCCCAGCTTGTGGCAGAACTTCACGCTTTCGGGATCGCCGCCGTGTTCGCCGCAGATGCCAAGTTTGATTTCGGGACGGGTCTTGCGGCCCTTCTCGGCGGCAAGCGCCATGAGCTGGCCGACGCCGTCCTGGTCGATCGTGGCGAAGGGGTTCTTCTTGATGATTTCGGCGTTGATGTAGTCGCCCAGGAAGGACCCGGAGTCGTCGCGGCTCATGCCGAGGGTCGTCTGGGTCAGGTCGTTGGTGCCGAAGCTGAAGAACTGCGCGGTCTGCGCGATTTCGTCAGCGGTCACGGCGCCGCGCGGCACTTCGATCATCGTGCCGACCATGTAGGCGATCTTGACCTTCTGTTCCTTCATCACTTCGGCGGCGACGCGATGGATGATCTCGACCTGGAGGTCGAGTTCCTTCTTGAAGCCGACGAGAGGGACCATGACTTCGGGCTTGACCTTGATGCCCTTCTTCTGGACCTCGGCGGCCGCTTCGAAGATGGCGCGCGCCTGCATTTCGGTGATCTCCGGGAAGGAGATGCCGAGACGGCAGCCGCGGTGGCCGAGCATCGGGTTCTGCTCGTGCAGTTCGTGCACGCGCTTGGAGATGGTGTCCACGCTGACTCTGAGCTTCTCGGCCAGCGCGTTTTGGGACGCGTTGTCGTTGGGCAGGAATTCGTGAAGGGGCGGGTCGAGCAGGCGGATGGTGGCCGGGAGGCCTTTGAGCGCCTTGAAGATGCCGACGAAGTCGCTCTTCTGGAACGGAAGCAGCTTGTTCACGGCGGTCTTGCGATCGTCGATCTTGTCGGCAAGGATCATCTGGCGGACGACGTCGATGCGGTCCCCCTCGAAGAACATGTGCTCGGTGCGGGTCAGGCCGACGCCGCTGGCTCCGAAGGAGACGGCATTGGCGACCTGCTCGGGCGTGTCGGCGTTCGTGCGGACCTGGAGCTTGGTGGCTTTGGCACACCAGTCCATGAGCTTGACGAAGTTCTTGTAGGTTGCCCCTTTCTTGGCGGTGGCGTCATTGTGCAGGAGGCCCTGGATGACTTCGGACGGGGCGGTCTTGACTTCGCCCGCGTAGACGATGCCGCTTGTGCCGTCAATGGAGAGGTAATCGACGCCTTCCGCGAAGGTCTTGCCTCCGGCGGTAAGGGTCTTGGCGGTGTAGTCGATTTCCAGCGAGGCGGCGCCGCAAACGCAGACTTTGCCCATCTGGCGGGCGACGAGGGCCGCGTGGGAGGATACACCGCCGCGGGCGGTGAGGATGCCTTCGGCGGCGATCATGCCGCGCAAATCTTCCGGCGACGTTTCGATGCGCACGAGGAGGACTTTCTCTCCCTTCGCGGCGGCGGCCACGGCGCGGTCGGCGTTGAAGTAGATGATGCCCGAGGCGGCGCCGGGGCCGGCGGGAAGGCCGTTGCCGACGGCGGTCGCGGTCTTGAGCGCGGCGCGGTCAAAGACCGGGGCGAGCACTTGGTCGAGCTGGTCGGCCGGGACGCGTTTGACGGCGGTCTTCCAGTCGATCAGTTTTTCCTTCTCCATTTCCACGGCGAAGCGGACGGCGGCGACGCCGGTGCGTTTGCCGTTGCGCGTCTGGAGCATGAAGACGGTCCCTTCCTGGATGGTGAACTCGAAGTCCTGCACGTCCTTGAAGTGGTTTTCGAGGACCTTGCGGATGCGCTCCAGCTCGGCGTGGGCCTTGGGCATCTGCTTCTTGAGTTCGCGGACGGGTTCGGGCGTGCGAACGCCCGCCACCACGTCTTCGCCCTGGGCGTTGATGAGGAATTCCCCGTAGAAAACTTTTTCGCCGGTGGCCGGGTCGCGCGTGAAGGCGACGCCAGAGCCGGATTCGTCCCCGGTGTTGCCGAAGACCATGGCCTGGACGTTGACGGCGGTGCCCCATTCGCTGGGGATCCCGTATTTGCGGCGGTAGACGATGGCGCGGTCGTTGTTCCAGGAACCGAAGACGGCTCCGATCGCGCCCTGGAGCTGCTTCCACGGGTCGGCCGGAAATTCATGGCCGGTGCGCTCTTTGACGAGGGCTTTGAAGCGGGCGACGAGTTCCTTCTGGTCGTCGGCGGTGAGCAGGGAGTCGGCGATCTCGGCGTTGTTGTAACGCTCGGTTTTCACGTTGGCGATGACGGTTTCGAACGGCTCGTGGTCTTCGCCGGGGAGCTTCTGGACGCCGAGGACGACGTCGCCATACATCTGGACGAAGCGGCGGTAGCAGTCCCACGCGAAGCGCTCGTTGTTGGTGGCCTTGGCCACGGAGGCGACGGTTTCGTCGTTGAGGCCGAGGTTCAAGATGGTGTCCATCATGCCGGGCATGGAGTCGCGGGCGCCCGAGCGGACGGCGACGAGGAGGGGGAACTTGGCGGTGTCGCCAAACTTCCGGCCCATGATCTTCTCCATGTTGCGGATGCCGGCCTCGATCTGGCCCTGGAGTTCGGCGGGATAGGTGCGTTTGTTGGCGTTGAAATAGGTGCAGACTTCCGTGGTGATCGTGAAGCCGGCGGGGACGGGCAGGCCGATGCGGGTCATCTCCGCGAGGTTCGCGCCTTTGCCGCCCAGGAGGGCTTTCATGGTGCCGTTGCCGTCGGCTTTGCCAGCGCCCCAGGTGTAGACGAGTTTGAGTTTCTTGCCGGCAGCCTTCTTGGCGGGGGCCTTCTTCACGGGCGCTTTTTTAGCGAGGGCTTTTTTGGCGAGGGCCTTGACCGGGGCTTTCCGCGCGACAGCTTTGGAAGGGGATTTCTTGGCGGGGGATTTCTTGGCGGGCGCTTTTTTGGAAGGAGCCTTGCCGGATGACTTCAGTTTTTTGGGCATAATTATTTTCGGTTTGTTGGAGTTCCGGCCTCTAAGCTGGAACGAAAAACAGGGCGCAGGTTTTTGCCGGGCTTCTCCCATTCCTGCCCGTCGCGCTTTCTTGCCACGCCAGGAATAAGAAACACCGGAAAGCCGCGAA
>SERZ01000487.1_pt1 | contig 26689 bp, 26 predicted proteins | sample 3171461 | NCBI WGS metagenome assembly SERZ01 (sample SAMN06051861, study PRJNA518727) | freshwater metagenome | biome: subpolar coniferous forest; feature: holomictic lake; material: water; isolation source: holomictic Lake 227, 6 m depth | place: Canada: near Kenora, Ontario | collected... | reverse complement strand
TTCGGATTTTATCCTTAAAATAAGAAGGGTGACGGTTGGCATATATTTCAGATCTGATAGCAATGGAAACCATACTTTTTTACGAAAAACCGGGATGCCAGAACAATACAAAGCAAAAGAAGATTCTGGAACTTTCGGGGTATCAGGTTGTAGCAATTAATCTGCTGGATTATCCTTGGACAAAAGAAGAGCTTAGTCAATATCTCGGGGAAAAGCCTGCTGCTGATTGCTTTAACATGGCGGCGCCTGTTATAAAATCGGGCATGCTTGATCCTTTTGCATATACAAAAGGGGAAGCGCTGGAGATGATGGTCAAAGAGCCTTTACTGATTAAACGGCCGCTTATGAAAATTGGCGATCATTATATTCAGGGGTTTGACATAGTGGTGCTTCGAAATCTGATTACTCTGTCAGCAGTTCAGGATTCTGAAAATATCGCAGTCGGATCTGGAATAAACGATCTGAATTCTTGTCCCCATATCGACAACTTATCATGTACTAATCAGGAGAAATGAACTATGGAAACATCAATACGACCCCTTGGAACTGTTATGCAACTTCTTGAAGAGCTTGGTCATGAAGTCACGTATGCTTATGACGATCTTGTTTTTGTAAATCATAACGGTTTTCTTCTTCAGTTTGATAATACAGGCTCTGTATTAAACCTGTACTTCAACCAGAACTATCCTAAACAGGAAGTTGAAAACGTTGAACTGAGCATTATACCAGCAGGTGACAAAAAAGGTCTTTCGATTATTACAAAAGGTCTTTATAACGTGACTGAGCAGGGTGATGAGAACTTGCAAATCGAATTTTTATACAACTGAAAAACTGATGTATGCTATTGAAATACGGTCATTTACAAATGTAAAAGGACCGTATTTCAATAGTTTGTTTTCCACGTTTCCAAAAAATTTCATTTCTTCCCAGTCATCAATAAAGTCCCAATCACGGCCAACGATTTCACCCGGCTGAATACTTTTCCTCAATTCCGTCATTATTGCCATAAGGGCTTAATAGCCTTTAGCTTTTAGTTCACGATATTTGTCACACCCTTCTTGTATTCCGTTATCACAGGATTTTCCAAACCACTCTTTTGCTGCACTTTTATCCTCTTTAACCCCTTTACCATTTGCATATAACGCGCCGAGTATAAATTGAGCTGCGGCATATCCTTGATTGGCTGCAAGCGTGTACCATTTTACTGCTTCAGTGTCGTCCTGTCGTACACCTTTGCCTTTTTCATATAACTTTCCAAGATTGGACTGGGCTGCAGCATATCCTTTATCGGCTGCAAGTCGAAACCATTTTGATGCTTCGACATAATCCTGTCGAACACCCTTGCCTTCTGCGTGCATCATGCCTAGATTGTAAAGAGCTGTAACATTTCCCTGATCAGCAGCCAGCCGATACCATTTTACAGCTTCAGCGTTGTCCTGCCTGACACCCTGTCCCTTTTCGTACAGGACCCCGAGAGTAAATTCGGCTGCAGCATCCCCCCGATCAGCAGCAAGACGGTATGCCTGAACTTCGGATGGAGATGTTGCATTTGCCATGCCATAAAACAACATCAAGCAAAAAAAGGAAATCAGAATTTTTTTAAGCATAAGTATCTCTCCTAAAGTTTGATGATGAGGAAAGGAAGTTAAGTGCTGTGATTGTTAAAGAGTGTTGGATTGAATCCGTTGTTCGTTGTTCTTATTTTGAGCCGTTTTGAATGACTTTGCTGTGCATATCGGTGGTCAGCGATTCGATACGTTGGCTTAGTTCTTTTATGAGTTCGGTGAGGTCTGTATTCTGTTGTAGTAATGCCTTGAGCTGATCTGTTTGCTGCAAAGCATAGGTCTCGCGTTGTTCACTTGCAAGGGCAAGCGCTTCTCGATGTTGTGCATCGGCGTCTGCATGCGCTTTGTCGCGGTCAGCCTGACGCGTTTGGGCTAGCAGGATAAGTGGAGCCGCATAGGCTGCCTGAAGACTGAATGCGAGATTAAGCAGAATAAACGGATAGATGTCGAACTTGGTGACACCAAAAGCGTTCAATGCAATCCAGATGGCGACGATTGCTGTCTGGCCTATCAGAAATACAGGTGTTCCAAAAAAACGCGCGAATGCCTCTGCTTTTAGAGAGAACCAGTCATCGCCGAAGACTGAGCCGAGATGAAGGTGCGGAAGATGAAACCTGAAGTAATCGTTTGGCAGAGAGCCTGGTGGGATATTATTTGATTTTTTTGGTACTGCTTCCATATCTTTTCTCCTTTTAAAAAAAATGAGTTTGTATTGTTTGAAAGCTATTAAACGCTATAGCATCAGGTTGTCATAACGTTTTTTTGCATTAGGGCTTCAAGAGTAGAATCAGGCAAACGGGTTTTCGTGATAAGGTTTCCCTAATGATTTTGCAAGTGCTTCGTGTGTTATTGTGCCTCTCCAGATGTTCAGGCCCATTGAAAGACCGGGCATCATTACCATGGCACTTTCGAGCCCGAAATCTGCAATTCTTCTGATATAGGGAAGTGTTACCCCAGTGAGTGCTTCGGTTGATGTTTGAGGATATGCTGCAGGCATGTTGGCGACGCAGTAGTGCACAATCCCTTCTTCTACAAATATCGGCTCTGCATGGGTGGTCGGCCGGCAGGATTCAACACATCCTCCCTGGTCGACTGCAATGTCAACAAGAACAGCGCCTTTTTTCATGTGTCGAAGCATTGACCTTGTCACAAGTTTTGGAGCAAGAGCGCCTGGAACCAGAACTGCTCCTATGAGCAGATCGGCGGTTTCGAGCTGATCTTCAATATGCTGTTCGGTCGAATAAAGGGTATGAACCTGAGGTGGCAGTGCTGATTCGAGGAACCTCATTTTTTCCTGATCAACTTCAAGAATTGTTACATCAGCGCCAAGTCCAGCGGCTTCTTTTGCTGCATGCATGCCGGCTGATCCTCCTCCGAGAATAGTCACTTTTCCTGGCAGGACTCCTGGAACTCCTCCTAACAACTTCCCTGCCCCTCCGTGATGTCGTCCCAGGTAATACGCGCCCATTAAAACGCTCATTTTACCGGCAATTTCACTCATGGGTGAAAGCAACGGAAGACGTCCGCTTTCTTGGACGGTTTCGTATGCAATTGCTGTAACCCCTGATTCAAGCAATTGTAATGTCAGTTCAGGTTCCCGTGCCAGATGCAAGAAGGTGAAGAGCATAAGTTCTTCACGAAAATAACAGTACTCCTGTGCAAGAGGCTCTTTGACTTTAACAACAAGGTCACTCTTCCATACTTTTTCGGGGGAAGTGGTAACAATTGCTCCAGCGCGTCGATACTTGTCGTCGCTGAATCCGCTGCCGTTTCCTGCTCCTGATTCTACAATAACCCTATGACCTGCAGCAACAAGGTGACGAACTCCTGATGGAGCACAGGATACTCTGTTTTCGCCAGACTTAATTTCAATTGGAATGCCTATATCCATGGCTAATGCTTTAGCGTTGAGTGATTTTTAAACTTTTGCAACGTAAAAACAACTTCAACTACCGGGTAGCTCTTGGTTTTGATGTCCACCTTTTTGGAGCACTCTTTGCAAGTGGTTTCGGGGCAGGATGACCTGAATTTCCCCGTCCCTGTTGTTTTGGTACTTTTACTGGATTATGATCGAGCAAAGGATATGCATGATTGTCTATGACAGGAATTTTTTTTGCAATGAGCTTTTCGATGTCACGCAGGTACTCTTTTTCTTCGGCATCACAAAATGAAAATGCAGTTCCTTTGGCTCCTGCTCTTCCGGTTCGTCCAATGCGATGGACATATGTTTCTGCAATGTTAGGGATTTCAAAGTTGATGACATATTCCAGATCGTCAACATCTATACCTCGTGCGGCAATATCTGTAGCTACGAGAACCCGGGTATCTTGTGCTTTAAAATTTTTTAACGCACGCTGACGGGCATTTTGAGCTTTGTTTCCATGTATGGCTTCAGCGCTGATATGGTGCTTCATCAGGATTTTAACAACTTTATCGGCTCCATGTTTTGTTCGAGTAAAAACCAGAGCGGTTTTGATGTTGGGATCTCTTAATGTTTCTACCAGCAAGGCATTTTTATTTCCTTTGTCTACAAAGTAAACATATTGATTAATAATATCTACCGTTGAGGATATTGGCGTTACGGAAACCTGAGATGGGTTGTGCAATATTGACGCGGCCAGCTTGACAATTTCTGAGGGCATTGTGGCTGAAAAAAACAAGGATTGCTTCTTTTTTGGAAGTGCTGCCAGGATCTTTTTTACATCATGGATAAAGCCCATGTCGAGCATGCGGTCAGCTTCGTCAAGCACAAGTATTTCAACGTCTCTTAAATTTAAATGCCCCTGGTTTAATAGATCCAAAAGCCGGCCCGGGGTTGCAATAACAATGTCAACACCACGAAGCAATGAAGATGCTTGAGGGTTTTGATTCACTCCTCCGAAAATAACTGTATTGGTTAGTCCTGTATGTCTCCCGTATGCCTTAAAACTATCGCCGATCTGAATAGCCAATTCTCTTGTTGGGGTTACAATGAGACTCCTTATTTTCCTTTTTTTATCATAAACCTTGTTTGCGCTCAGCAACTGGAGTATTGGAATCGCAAACGCTGCTGTTTTCCCTGTACCTGTTTGCGCACAGCCGAGAAGATCTGTGCCCTGTAAAATAATTGGTATCGCTTCTGCCTGTATCGGTGTCGGAGTAGTATAGCCTTCTTCCTGTAGTGCTTTTAAAATAGGATCAATGATGTTTAAAGACTCGAATAGCATGTAATATTTGAATTATATAGATGTTAGTTTTGAGAACAAATGAACGCCCTTAGACGCTCTTCTCTTCACGTATGTTAACCTTCAACATTATATTTGTTGAAATATCCTCTTTATAAAAAGGTATACTCGGGGTTTGAATCCGTGTAAAAGGCAGGAATTATTTATCTGTCAGCAGTATAAGGCGCTGTATAAAGCGGCATAAATCACTAAGGGTACCTTTCCATTCAATATAACGTTTCCTTTGATATTGTCGCATTTCGTTTAATTGTGATGATTAACTGGTTTAATACAAACCCATGCGGGTACATATTTCCATGCATTTTTCATTTCTGTGTTATTCATTCGCCAAAGGGGATCGTGTTCGGATACCAAACTCCAAAATGCTTTGGAATGGTTCATGTGAACGGTGTGGCACAACTCGTGAATCATAATGTAGCGGACCAGATGGTCTGGTAAAAAAAGCAGCTTTGTGTTCAAGGTTATCAGTTTACGAGAACTGCAACTACCCCAGCGGGAGTGCTGTAGACGTACCAGGGCATCAGAATACTCGAAATTGTGTGCCTCGGCAAGCTTTTCAAATGATGGTATAAGGTGTTGTTCGGCCTGTCGCTTAAGCCAGGTAAGCAATTGACGATTACAAAGCTCTGTATTATCAGGATCAGCTGAGACAAGGAGGCGTGGTCCACTTTCGTCGTCAACGGTTACCACTCCCCTGCCTTTATTATTATAGACCACATTCCACTTTTTATCGAAAAAGTGAAATTCAATGGTGTATGGCAGTCCGCTTTCGGTCAATGGAACAGGAGTTGGGCGAATAGCATCAAGACGTTCTGCTGCTTTTTTTATCCATGAATGGTGTCGAAGAAGTAAAGCAGGAATATGTCGCTTATTATACCTTTCGGGAATAACAACCACCAGACCTCCATGCGGTGTCATTTTTAAGCGAGGAGTCATGGCTCTTGCACTGACTTTTAGAGTATAGGAGACTTGATGGTTCTCAGATTCAGAATGACTATGGTTATAAAGAGAAGAAAGCATGATGCTTGTCTGTGTTTTAAATCCGGCAGCTTAAAAGTGCAAGCCTAGAACTGCCGGATTGATATGTTGTGATGATCTAATGTAAAGAACCAACTGTAACATCACACAGTAAGCATATATAAATCTAATTCAACCAAGTGCATTTTTTAGATCGTCTATAAGGTCTGCACGATCTTCTATTCCAATTGAAAGCCTGATAATAGAATCGGTTATTCCTGCTGCCAGACGATGGTCACTATCCATTGATGCATGACTCATGGTTGCTGGGTGCTCAATCAGAGATTCAACGCCCCCAAGGCTTTCTGCAAGCGCAAAGAGTTTTGTTGTTTTCAGTAATTTATAAAGCTCTTCTATGGGGCCTTCTAATTCAAATGAGACCATACCTCCGAAACTTTTTTGCTGTTTTTTTGCAAGTTCATGCTGTGGATGCGATGGTAGCCCAGGATAAAATACTTTTTTAACTTTAGGATGCTGATCAAGAAACTCGGCAACTGCCAGAGCATTTTGCTCATGCTCACGCATTCTCACAACAAGGGTCTTGATACCACGAAGCACCAGCCAACAATCGAATGGTTGGGCACATGTGCCAAGCGCATTTACAAGAAACTTTATGCGGCTGTCAAGATCCTCACTGTTCGAGAGAACTGCACCTCCAACAACATCTGAGTGGCCATTAAGATATTTGGTAGTCGAATGAACAACAATATCAGCGCCTAACTCAAAAGGTTTTTGACCGTATGGAGAAAGAAACGTGTTGTCTACTATAATTAATAGGCCTCTTTCTTTAGCAAGAAGTGAAACTGCAGAGATATCAACAAGATTAAGAAGAGGGTTAGAGGGAGTTTCGACCCAGACTGCTTTTGTTTTTGTATTAACAAATTGAAGAAAGTTGTCGGGTTGCTGAAGGTTAACAAAATGAACCTTTATACCGAAATGCTCTTCAACAGTCTTCATAAGTCGAGATGTTCCGCCATAACAGTCATCTGTACAGATAATTTCGTCACCTGAATGGAAAAGGTTCAGGGTTGTGGTAATGGCTGCCATTCCGGTTGTTACAGCAACTGCTGAAGTGCATCCTTCGAGTGCACAGAGACTGTCTTCAAGTGCTTTACGTGTTGGATTACCGCTTCTAGTATAATCGAAACCTTTATGTTTTCCGATATCCTCAAATACAAAGGTAGACGATTGGTAAATTGGGGTCATAATAGCACCGTATGCTTTATCTGGTGCTACTCCGGCGTGTATGGTATCTGTCTGAAAACTCATGGATGTCTCTATTAATTGTTAAAATAATTAAATAAAAAAACCTCTTCACTAACGAGAGTTGAAGAGGTTTTTTACATAACTCATTTTCTTTTTTAGCATTACCCTACTGGGATGCCTATTTTGAAAAGAGAGTTTGATTGAAAGCTCTTTTTCACTCATCGTTCTTCAGCTTCATCATATATCATAGAGATGAATAGAATGCCGAAGTAGAATGTGGCACCGTGGTTTGTGAAAACACAAAATCGGTTGTCAAGGCTTCACAGGGTCTATTCCCTCAGCCTTTCTTGATGAACAACAATGGGTAAAGAACAACTTCACGATTGTTAATATAAGATAACGCAATAAAAAAACAACTAAACACCTATGTGTAGGTACACTTGTATAACCTTATTGTTGAGTTTTGTTTGAATCATTATGTTGTGTGTTCACGATTATTTGCTTAAAAATAAATAATTTGGAAACATTTAAGCATAGTAAATGTGTTAGATAATTTGTGTTTAGAACGATGAGTGCATTACATTAAAAGAATGAATGGTGATAGTATATAACAGTCCTCTGGTATGTATGACTTTTTGTTAGTTTATGCGACATTTTTACATACCTGAACCCCCACTGCGTAATGCTATTTATCATTGATTAATTCAGTGTGTAATAAGAATATAAATATTTGCTTTTAACCTTCTTATTCTGGATTAACAGGCATTATTATCTAATATTGCTGAAATATCTGTATTCAGTATTACATAATTAATATGTATGTGTGGAATATATAATCATACAATGATTGTAATTTTCTTAATATTTATACGATTATTTACACGATCATTTAATAATATGAAGTTATTTCTTACTAAAACTATAGTAATTACATTATTAATAATTATAAATGTTGGAATTATTAATAATGTAATTTACGCAGGAATATTAAATGATAATGTATATAGAGACGACAATATTGAAGCCGAATGCAGTATAGACAATACCTATTTGTTTTTACACATAAAAACAAATGACAGATCATTTCAAATGCAAATAATCAATTTTGGATTGATTATTAATATTGACAATATTATTAATAACAAAAATGTACTTAGTATTGAATATCCGATTATTCAAAAAGTTCCACCTCCTCCACCTAATATGGATAGGCAAGAATTAAGTGATATTGAAAAGGAAGAAATGGAAATAAATTTTAAGAAAAGAACAGAGAAACTGGTATATGTTAAAAATGGTCTAAGAAATGTTATAAATCTAAATAATGATCTAAGTTTTACTGCTAAAATTGATAATAGTCCAGAAAAACTGATTTATAATATAAAAGTTCCTATAAAATATATAAAGGATAAAAATATTGAAACTAATATAAAAAAAATAAATGTTGTTATAAAAACTCCAATAATTAATTATAAAGAGTTAAAATATAAATTCGGAATCCCTAAAGAAGATCGAAGGAACGGAAATAATCCCCCAAAGTATAGCAAGTATAAACCATCGGAATTAAATATTGATAATGTAAATATAAAGATTTCTAATATATTAATTCCTTAAAGTTATGAATATAAATAATAAAATAATTCGTTATAAAAAATATTGGCTTTACATATTTATAACTGTAGTCATTTTATGTGTTATATTTTTACTAAAAGGTAAAAAAGAAAAAGATGAGTTTGTATTTGAAAAAGTAAAATATGGAAATATAGAAAAAACAGTTACATGTACAGGTATTATAAATGCTAAGGGTACTGTTGAAGTAGGAAGTCGCATTTCCGGAACTATAAATAAATTGTATGTTAATTATAACGATTCCGTTTATACAAATAAAGTAATGGGTGTATTGGATACAGTTCTTTTATCAAAAGAATATGGAGAAGTAAAGGCGTCGTTTGAAAGAATTAAAAACAAAATTATCTTTTCTAGAAGTGAATATAAAAATGCAACTATTTTACATGACAAGAAGTTGATTTCAAACAGAGAGTATTTAAATTTAAAAACAAATTATATGGTTGATAGTTCTGAATATAAATCCGAACTCTCTAAATTGTATAAATCTAAAGCTACTATTGGTTATGCATATATAAGATCTCCTATCAATGGTGTTGTAATAGATAGAAATGTTGAAGAAGGACAAACAATAGCTGCTAATTTTATGACCCCAGTTTTATTCGTAATTGCAAAAGATCTTAGTAAAATGGAAATATTGGTATCTGTAGATGAAAGTGATATAGGTGCAATAAAAGTTGGTCAAAAAACAAGATTTACTGTAAACACATATCCTGATAGTACATTTTTGGGCAAAGTTAGAGAGATAAGAATGAAACCTAAAATGATTCAAAATGTAGTAACATATATTGTAGTTATTGATACAGAAAATAAATATCATCAATTATTACCTGGTATGACTGCTACAGTAGATTTTATTATTGATGAAAAAAAGAACGTTATGATGGTTCCTATTTCAGGTATTCGTTTTAAACCTACAAAGGAAATGCTTAAAGTTTATAAAGAACATAAATATGATAATGTTTCAATAAAATCTAAACATAATAATACAGTAATAAATAATACCAGCAATAATATATCGAAACAAGAAACATTATGGTATGTTGATAAGTATGGTCAACTTATGATGGAAAAGGTTATAACAGGAGTATCTGATCTTAAAAATATTGAAGTTATAAATAGTATTTCTTTAAAAGGAGGAATGGATATAATAACATCCATTAAAGATAAAGAAAATAATAAAAAGAATGAATCTGGTAAAAAAAATAATCAATTGATAAATCCATCAAACAATGGCCCAGGCGGTGGACCACCTCCTGGGTAATTGGTTTTTGTATTACAATAATATTATTTAAATCACACAATTAATAATTATGATATTTGCTATAGAAATGACAAATCTTTGCAAAAATTACATGGTGGGAGATATAGTAATTCCTGCATTGAAAGGGATTAATTTACAAGTACAGAAAGGAGATATATTAGCAATTATGGGATCTTCAGGTTCTGGTAAATCTACATTAATGAATGTTATTGGCTGTTTAGATAAAGCGAATTCGGGTGAATATTTATTAGATGGCGTTTCTGTATTAAATTTAAATGATAATGAAACTGCAAATATCAGAAACACCAAAATCGGTTTTGTTTTTCAATCCTTTAATCTCCTCACTCGCTCTACAGCTCTGGAAAATGTTGAATTACCTTTAATTTACAACAGAAATAGTAGTGGTTCAGATTCAAAAGGTATAGCATTTAATGCATTAAAACGTGTTGGTTTAGAAGACAGAGTCAACCATCAACCTTATCAATTATCAGGTGGTCAACAGCAACGAGTTGCAATTGCCCGTGCACTAGTCAACAACCCTTCTTTATTACTTGCTGATGAACCTACAGGCAATCTTGACACTACAACATCACATGATATTATGAAACTGTTCTGCGAATTAAATAATCAAGGTATAACAATAATATTAGTGACACATGACAGTGATATTTCCAAATATGCATATAGAGTGATGCATATGAATGATGGCATAATAAATAATTGAATAATTATTAAATAAATATCTTTATATAATGCATTTAAGGTTAATCATTAATTTATTAAAGGTAGCTTTAAATAATATAGAAAGAAATAGAATGAGAAGTCTACTGACTTCATTAGGTATTATTATTGGCGTTAGTTCTGTAATAATTCTTGCCGCTATTGGTAAAGGTTCTCAAACATTGATAGAACATCAAATTAATACATTAGGAACTAATCTTTTAATTGTATTTCCGGGTTCAAGTAATACAGGAGGTGTTAATATGGGCGCGGGAACATTAAATAGATTTACAATTCATGATGTCGATGAGATAATAGCAAGAGCCTCATTGATAAATTTAGTTTCGCCTGTTGTAAGGTCTGGAGGACAAATAATAGGAGGAGGCAAAAATTGGAATTCGGAGGTGAATGGAGTTTCAAAACAATTTTTTTTAATTAAAAATACTGAATTAAGGTATGGAACTTATTTTAATGAACAGGATATAAAAGGACGAAAAAAATTAGCCTTACTAGGCAAAACAGTATCTGACAAACTATTTCCAGATATTGACCCTACAGGTAAAAGTATTCGTATTAGAAATATACCGTTTATTGTTATAGGAGTGTTAAAAGAAAAAGGTCAAAGTCAAGTAGGTCAAGACCAAGATGATATAATTTTAGCCCCATGGACCACGGTTCTTTATCGTTTAAAAGGAGATAGATATATCGATATGATAAATGCAAGCGCATTATACACTAAAGACTTGTATGCAGCTAAAAAACAATTAACGACTATATTGAGAGAATCTCATAACCTATCAGAGCAAAATAATGATGATTTTACAATTCATAATCAAACTGAAATAACAGATACAGTAACACAAACATCAAAGGTTATGACTTTGCTTCTTGCATCTATAGGAAGTGTATCACTTCTGGTAGGTGGTATCGGCATAATGAATATTATGCTTGTATCTGTTACTGAAAGAACAAAAGAAATCGGCATTAGAATCGCAGTTGGAGCGAGATCATCTGATATTCTAATACAATTTATATCGGAAGCTATTGTTTTAAGCTTATTTGGTGGCACAATTGGTGTAGGATTTGCTTTATCGTTTGCGATTTTACTAAACAGCGTTACGTCTTTTTATGTATTGGTATCTATAAATTCAATAATATTATCTTTTGTGTTTTCTGTTATTGTAGGTGTTTTTTTCGGCTATTATCCAGCATTAAAAGCTTCTAAACTCAATCCTATTGATGCATTAAGGCACGAGTAATTATTTTATTTAAAATATAATATATCTTTGTAGATTTTATTTATTATGAATGATTTTGTAGTAAAAAAATTAATAGAAAAGGATTTCAGTTATGATATTCTTAAGGCAGCTCTTCAATTAAATGGAAATGAATCACAATCATTAAGTTTACTAGCAAGAAATATTAGATATAACTCCTTTCCTGAAAACAAGGTTGAAATTCGAAGTGTTATAGAAATATCTAATATTTGTATGCAGAATTGTAGATATTGCAATATGGGTAAAAATAAAAGTATTAAACATTATGAATTAAATTCAAAAGAAATTATTAATATAGTTTCATATATATATAAACTTGGAAGACGTATTATTTTATTACAGTCAGGTGAGAACTCATCTGATAATTTTATTAGTATGGTTTCTGAGACTGTTATTAACATTAAATCTATATACTCCGATATTATTGTTATTTTATGTATCGGAAGTCTTTCATCTAAACAATATAAACAATTAAGATTTGCAGGTGCAGACAGATATGTATTGAAATTTGAAACAAGTAATGAACAGTTATTTTCATATATAAAACCAGGGGATTCATTAAAAAGGAGATTGGATTGTATTAATAACTTAATTCAGGAAGGTTTTAAGGTTGGCAGCGGTAATATTACAGGGATACCTGGACAAACGATAGATGATATTGTAAATGATCTTATACTTATTCATGACCTTGATTTAACAATGAATAGTACGACCGTGTTTATTCCTGCTGAATATTCAGAATTTGCATTGTATAAACCTGGTGATGTAGACCTGGCTTTAAATACCATGGCATTGTTGCGTATTATGAATCCAACACGTTTGATGCCCACGACTAGTTCTTTAGAGAAAGTCAGGATCGGGGGGCAGTTAATGGGATTAAATTATGGAGCTAATACTGTTACTATACATGATGGAACGCCGACAGAAATTAAAAATTTATTTCCAATTTATTCAACATCCAGAGTTACACCTAAAAGTGACTATTTCAAAAATATTGTGAATGAAGCAAATATGATTTTTTAGTAATAAATTATAACAATATTATTTTATGTTTATGAACAATAATCAGATAATTGATAATTCTAAATACAGATTAGATGAATTTAAAGATTTACAGAATCTTGGTATGATTCCGTTAAATGGAGAATTTTATCCTGCAGGAGTACACTATCCTCCTATAACCATGTATCCAAATACAACTCAAGATAATTTTTTTCTTGATTATAAACCACTTCAATCAGGAGTTTATGATATTTATGTTCATATACCTTTCTGTAAAAAGAAATGTTGGTTTTGTCATTACCCATCTAAATATAGTGCCAAAGATTCTTCCAAAGACGAATATTTAGATGCTTTAGAAAAAGAAATGATTTTATATAGTGATTTTTTAGGACAAGGTAAAATAAAAACAAGATCAATATTGATAGGTGGAGGTACCCCAACAGATTTATCAGCGAAACAGTTACATAGGTTTCTTACTTTTTTCACAAAAATCTTTGATATAACTGATACTGAACAATTCAATTACGATGTTGATCCTATAACGTTAGTAGGAAATGAAGGTATTGATAAACTAAATATATTGAAAGATTTTGGAGTTGACAGATTAACAATTGGAGTACAATCATTTGATGATGATGTTCTTCATAAAATGAACAGATCACATGATTCTAATGTAGCTTTTGAATCAATAGATAATTCAAAGAAGTTAAATTTTCAAATAAATATTGAATTTATTTTTGGACATCCAGGCCAAACTATAGATAATTGGATTTCTGTTTTAAGTAAGGCAATTGAAACAGATGTTGATGAAATTCAAATGTATCGTTTAAAAATTTATCCTTATGGTGATCAAGTAGGTACTGTTTATAAAAATAAAAATAATATTAAAGAATATGTTACATATTCTGATGCACTTTTAATGAAAGAAATTGCGATACAGATATTACATAATAGTGGTTATAATGAAAATCTTAGAAGAGTTTTTACTAAAAACAAAAGATATATTTCTAAATACGCTTTTTATCAATGCTGCCAATTAAAAGAAGAATTAGGTTTTGGTCTGACAGCTTTTAGTAGTTTAAAAGATAGATTTAGTCTTAACACGCAAAGTTTTGATGATTATTATAATAAAATCAATAACAAAATTCTTCCGATTAATAGAGGACTTATTAGAGATAATGACCAACAAAATAGATGGGCTATTATTTTACCTTTAAAAAATTACTGGATAAATAAAAATATATTTGCTGAACGTACTGATTTATCAATTGATAAAGTATTCAAACATAAGTTTGACATCCTTAAAAAATATGATTTATTAACTGAGGATAAAGGTAGATTATATCTTACTAAAAAAGGCGCTTTTTTTGCAGATGAGGTTGTTACACAATTTGAAGATATCAAATACTTACCATTTTCTATAGAACAATACTCGAATGGAGAATTAAATCCTTATACAACTAATATATAAATAATTATTGTTATGTATAAATTCACTAAGTATGTTATACTCTTCACAATTGTATTTACATATTCAACACCTAATCTTTTTTCAAATCAAATAATTTTAAATATTAATACACCAAATTCTCTTTTACGAACAGGTGTTGATCCTTTAATTCGAACTGATAAAGGAAAAGAAATAGCAAATGACTTATATGATGCTTTGGAATCAGATAATATATCGCTACTCCGAAAAGCATATAATGATTTGACTAATATTCAAATTGTAGAACAAAACACATTAGATTATAGTGCTCTTCAATGGTTATCAAAACATATTATTGATTTTAAACAAAATAGAAATTATAAATTTACAGATAATTTATCAGAAGATTATTATAACTATTTCATTAATGATAATTATAAATTTCTGAAAGAATATTTATTAGGTCATTATGGAATTAAAAATTATAAGCCAGTTCAGGACATTCTAAAAGTTAAAGAAAGACTTACTTTCCTTGAAGATTTGTTGTTATTTAATGATCCATCAAGAGTTAATTGGGATTATTCAGATAAAATAATTTCATTATTACATATTAATAAGGGTGATAAAGTCGCTGACATTGGCTCCGGACTTGGTTTTTATTCAAATAAGCTATTAGAAAAAGTAGGAGAAGATGGTAAGGTATATTCCATTGATACTAATAATAATTATATCAAATACTTGAATGAATTTACAAATAAACATAATATTAAAAATCTAATACCAATCAATTCTAAAGAAAACAGTATATCATTGGATCACAAAGTAGATGTAGCATTTATGTGTTCTTTATATCATATAATTTATGGTTGGTCACAAGAAAACAACAGAAAAGGATTTATAAACAGTATCAAACAATCATTAAAACCAGGGGGAAAATTTTATATAATTGATAATAATTTTTTTAATGGTAATGAATTAAATAATTGTTACGTATATAAAGAACTCATTATATCGCAGCTTCAAATGTACGGTTTTAAATATGATAATTGTTATAATATTTCTCCTAAGCGGTATATGCTTGAATTTTCACATTTACCAGGAAATATTGATTCATTAGCTATAACTGATAAAAATACATCACTTTTACAAAATAATATGAGTATTATGGTTAATGATTCAAAATCATTAATCCACATAGGTAGTCTTGATTCATATGATACGACACCGAAAGGTATCACAGGAGCTAAAATGGTACTCAATGTTTTGACTCATAAAAACAAAACAGAAGCAAAAGATGCTGTTAAGTATTATGATACTTTAATCCCAAATGAAAACTTTGGAGGTGAGTACACTGCACTTCAATGGTTTTGTAAATATGAAGCTTCAACAAAGTCAATAAAAAAGATTATGCTAAAAGACCCCTTGATAAAATCATATTACGAATATTTAAGCAATGATAATTATAATCTTTTGAAAAACTATGTACAATATAAATATAAACTATTAGATAGAACAAATATTAACATTAAAAAGAATATAAATGCAGGTGATGATGATACAAAAGAAATAGGCAAAACAAAAAGAGCTTTTATTGAAGATTTTATTTTATTCAATAACCCGCAAAGAGAAAGTTGGGAGAAGTCATCTGAGATATTAAGCCATTTACCATTTAAAAATGGTGATTCAATTGTCGACTTAGGTTCTGGGTCAGGATATTATTCTTATAAATTTTCAAAAATTGTAGGAAATGAAGGAAATGTTTTTGCTGTAGATACAAAGAAAGCGCATCTAGATTTTATTAATAATTTTACTAAAAAGAATTCAATAAATAATATTATAACAATTAATGTAAATGATGACCAAGGCTATACAATATCAAATAAAGCAGATTATGTATTTCTTTGTTCCTTATATCATATTGTTTACGGCGTATTTTCCATTAAAGAAAGAGACGTATTTATTAAATCTATATTAAATTCGTTAACCGATAATGGCAAGTTAATAATTGTAGATAATTCACCTGTAAATGATACTACTCTTCCTTACCACGGCCCATATATAACCAAAGAATTAATTATTTCTCAATTAAAATATTATGGATTTGAATTATCAGAATATTATCAAACAATACCTCAAAGATACATATTGATTTTTAAAAGAAAATAATAAAACATTATGAAATCTTTTATCATTCAATTCTTTATTTATTTTTTTTGTTATTCTTTTATTTCAACAAGTGTTCATTGTAATGAAATTTTATCTTTATCACGATGTATAGATATCGGATTATCAAATGCTTATTCTATTAAAAAACAACAAAATTCATTAATTCTTAATAAAAGCCAAATGAAATCAGCATTTGGAAATCTTTTACCATCACTAGAAGTTGGTATAACTTATTTACCATACAATAAATCATACCAACAACTTATTGATATGCCTCAGTTACTGAATCCTCAAAATGATAATGCTTATAAATATTACACATCTAAAACGATAAGTAATGATGCAAATTATTTTATAAGAGGTTCCTTAACCTTATTTGATGGTTTGGCAAGTTTATATAAAATAAAATCATCATTAAATTCTTTTCACGGCTCTGAATTATTACTTAAAAGAGAAAAAGAGCAATTTATCTACGAAATATTAAAACTTTACTATCAACTTATGTTGGATAAAGAAATAGTAAAAATAGCAAATGAAAATTTATTACTATCAACTAAATTGCTAACTAAAATTTCAGCTAAAGTAGCTGTAGGAGATTTATCTGTTGCGGATCAATATCAGCAAGAAGCAAAAGTTAGTGAATTTAAATTATTTTCTATTAAAAAGAATTATGCTGTCGATATCGATAAACTAAATATTCTTAATAAAATAGGTATATCTTATAACTATGGATCTTTTGAATTTGAAAACATAGTTTTACCCCAATTAGATAATACTGAAGAAATAAATAAAGATGAGCTTATAACCAAAGCTTTGATAAATAGATCTGATTTTCTTGCAAAAAAGTCTTTTGTTAATGCTTACAAGCAAAATATAAATATATCTAAAGCAGATATGTTTCCTAAGATTAATCTTATTACACAACTAAGTTCAATTTCTACCGATGTCACCTCTTATTCGTTAAATAACACTAAATATGATATAAACAATCAAACAAATGTTTTTGATCTATTGTTTAAAAACACCAATTTTTTGTATGGATTTGAATTGAAATGGAAGATTTTCGATGGTTTTACTACAAATTCAAATATTCAAAAATCAAAATTAGAATACCTTAATTCAATAATTGAACTTGATGAAATTAAAAATAGAATATTCACAGAAATCCAAATACTTGTAGCTGATTATAATAGTTGCATATATAAAATAAAAGAAACTAATTCTGGTCTAATTGCCGCAAATCATGCATTTGCAACTGTATCTGAAAGATATAACTTAGGTCTTTCTGATTTCGCTGAACTTGCTGATGCTCAAGCCACTCTTCTAAATGCAAAATCCGAAAGAGTTCAGGCACTATATAATATGGATTTTCAAACTAAAATTGTATCTTTTTACACGGGTTTATTGAACCAGTCAGGCTATACATTAAATTAAGATTATGCTAACTATTTAATACATTAATTTTTCATACATAGATAATTGTTATATAATTATTATATCTTATTAGTTAATAATGAAATTGTTATCAATCGTTATTCCATGTTTTAACGAAGAAGTTACTATTACAGAAACTATCAAAAGACTTCAAACTCTTTGTATTAATGTTATCGACCTTGACGTTGAACTTATTTTTATTGATGATGGCAGCTGCGATAAAACACGAAATATACTTTTAACATATGCTTTAAAATATCAGAATATACGTCTTGTTTTATTCGCTCGTAATTTTGGTCATCAAATAGCAGTTACTGCTGGTATTGATGCATCATGTGGTGATGCTGTAGTTATAATTGATGCAGATCTTCAGGACCCCCCTGAGGTCATACTTGATATGATTATTAAGTGGCGTGAGGGATATGAAGTTGTCTATGGAACACGAATAGACAGACCTGGAGAATCACCTTTAAAAATTTTTACTGCTCATACCTTTTATCGTCTGCTCAATCTTCTTTCTAACGTAAATATTCCAGTTGATACTGGTGATTTTAGACTTATGAGTCGAAAAGTTGTTGACAGTCTTAGATCAATGCCAGAGCGAGATAGGTTTATTCGAGGGATGGTTAGCTGGATAGGTTTTAAGCAAATATCTATTCCTTATAAACGATCAGAAAGATTTGCTGGAGAAAGTAAATACCCTTTCAGAAAAATGCTTCATTTTGCTACTGATGGAATATTATCGTTTTCGACAAAACCTTTACAAATTTCTATAAGCTTAGGTATTATATGCAGTTCTTTGTCATTTGTGGGTATATTATTAGCACTTTATTTCAGGATTTTTACTAATACATGGGTTGAAGGTTGGACAACATTGATGATAGCTGTACTATTTATCGGAGGTGTGCAGTTAATTTCTGTTGGTATTTTAGGTGAATATATCGGTAGAATATATAACGAAGTTAAAAATAGACCTCTTTATATTGTAGAAGAGTATGTTGGTTTTGAATATAATACCCCACCCTTATCCAGAAGTCCCGTTAATAATTTAAAATAAATATTACATTATTATGTTGGATGAATAATATGTATTATTTTTTATATAATTTATATTGTTACTATGAAATCAGCAGATTTTGACATTTTTGCAAATGAATATGAATCAATTCATAAAGATAATATAAAATTCTCCGGAGAGAGTCCCAGTTATTTTGCTGATTATAAAGTATATGATTTAGCTAAAGAATTTAGAGCATATAATAGAAAAGACATAAAATCTCCAAAAATATTAGATTTTGGGTCTGGAATAGGTACATCTGTACCATATTTTAATAAGTACTTTATAGACCCAACCATAACGTGTCTTGACGTATCAAAAAAAAGTCTGGATATTGGTATTAAACGATATCCTTGTAATGTTGACTTTCAATATTTTAATGGTGGTGTCTTACCATTTCCTGATGCTAGATTTGATATCGCTTTCGCTGCTTGCGTATTTCACCACATTGATCAAAAAGAACATATATATTATCTAAAAGAATTTTATAGGATATTAAAACCCAACGGCATTGCGATTGTATATGAGCATAATCCTTTAAATCCTCTAACTATAAAGGCAGTAGATACTTGCCCTTTCGATAAGGACGCGAAATTAATCAATGCATTATCAATGCGTAAACTTATGAACAATGCAGGCTTTAACAGAACATATGTAAAATACAGAATATTTTTTCCTAATATATTATATTTACTACGACCATTAGAAAGGTTTTTAACATGGTTACCATTTGGAGCTCAATATTATTCAATAGCTTTTAAATAGCTTCATTTCATCATTTATAATTTTTATGGATATTTTATCCTCCCCTTTTCTATATAATTTATTACAATTTACTGTAGGTGCAATGAGCGCACGTAAAATAGTTATAAATAATTATAGTACTATTAAATCTAAATATAAAGTTTTAGATATTGGATGTGGAACAGGTTACATAGTTAAATACTTGCCTGACGACATTTCTTATATTGGTATAGATGTAAATAAAAAATACATAGATTATGCAAAAAATAAGTATAGCAACAAGTATAGCAACAAATATTCATTCATATGCGAATACATTACAACCGAATCAATCTTAAAATATGGTTCTTTTGACATGATAATGATGAACGGGTTAATTCATCATTTAGATGATTCTGAAGTTATTAATATTTTATCAGTTGCCAAAAGCACTTTAAAAGATACCGGCTCGATAGTTGGAATAGATGGATGTTATAAGAATAATCAAGATATAATATCTTTATGGATGCTTGATAATGATAGGGGTAAATTTGTTAGGAACCGAATAGAATATGAATTGCTTTATAAAAAGGTCTTTAATAATATATTTATGGAGTTGAGAAATGATATATCATATTTTCCATACAGCTATTTAATATGGAAATTATCTAACAATCCTACTAATAACGTATATTAATCCTTTTTTTCCAATTATATATTTATTTAATACACATACATTCTATACCGATTCCTAGTTTTCTAAAATCATTGCTTAAAGATAATTCCATAGGGGATATAGGCTTATCAATTATAAGTTCAACTATAATATTTCTATTACTTTTATTAATTATTTCTTTTTTAATAATAAAAGATAATTTCTTTTTACCCTGCTTATCTGATTCAAATTGATATTTAATTACATCAACATTATTTATATTGATATATAAATTCATATTTTTATTTTTATTGTTAACAAATGGAATAGCATATAATATCATATTAACATCATTAGCTACCTTTTGATTAATATTAAAAATAATATATGCCCTATTAGAAGATGTCCATGTTCCCCATTTTTCTGGGTTAGAAAACCCGCCTAGTGAATATTCCTGTGAATTCCCACCTTTTTTAAAATTTATATAATCACCCAAGGAATATGATTTTACGAGACCTCTATTCCATTTATCTATAGAACCTCTTACATAATAGTAATCATATATAAAGTTAACTTTAGGATTAAAAAGAAATTTAATGACAAATAAATGCCAAACAATTAGTAGGATTATTAATAAATAATACCCAGTATATTTATTCTTGTTTAAATTTATCACTATATCATATATGAATAACCGAATACCCAAAAATATACGAAAAGCATACTAATGCTTGCCATAAATAATATTCCAATTAAATAATAAGTTAGCTTTATTTTAGAATATAGATAAACAAAAAATATTATAAAAGACAATGATAAAAAAGAATATCGGGACATACCTGATATATTACCAGTATAAAGGGTTAAACATAAAGGTAATAATGAAAATATTGCCTCACTTATAAATTTTCTTTTTATTAGCCAAATACAAGATAATATTCCTATAAAAAGGGCTATCAAACAGTAAACGGAATATGGATCGGGATATCTAAATATATAGTCAAGTGTAGTTAATGGATTACTCCCCACTAATCTTCCATAACCTCGTTGTATATGAACAAAAGCAAGGGCATCGCCGGTTTTTAAGTATAAATATAATGTAAAGATTTCAAATAATATTGGGATACACAATACTCCAAGTAATAATTTAAATATTTTTTTTGTTTCTATTTTAGAATCGTTTTTTATATAAATTGTAGTTATATAATGTGCAATAAATATTATTATAAAAAATATTCCTCCATTTCTTGTTATAGCAAGAAGCATTCCAAATATTACGGCTTGCCAGTATTTCTTTTTATTTATTAAAACAAGACCTGATAACAATAACACTAAATATAAAGATTCTGAATATGGAATTGAAAGATATAAGGTAAACGGAAAAAAACAAAAGGCAGTTGCGCCTTTATAAGCATATAATTTGCCAAGCATTGGCTTTGCATATATATAGAGTAATTGAATAAATATAAGAAATATTATGTTATTAAGTAATAATGCTATGATAATACTATTTAACGGTATAACCAGCTTTATGATTGAAACAAGTACAGGGAATAATGGGAAAAAAGACCAATTGGCAACATTGCCATGTGGATATCCATGAGGATAAAGATCATACCCATTATTTATTATTGACAAATACCAGCCACAATCCCATTGACATAAACCATATGGGAAGTTAATACCATTCATATAAAAATAGGCGCTGATAAATATTAGTATTCTTGATATTAATGCAATTAATAATAGTTTATAATTATTATTAATTGTTAATATTTTTATAGAATAATCCATATATAAATGTTAAAAGAGAGTATAATAGTAGGATATTTTTTTTACTATTTAGCGCCAACAGATAATAGAATTACTCCTATTACTGTACATATAGCGCCAAATATTTCAATTTTCTCAATTTTTTCTTTCATTATATAATAAGCAAGTGGTAGAATAAATAAAGGTTCAGTTGCATTTAATGCAGAAGCAACGCCTATATTAACATATTTTATTGCTACTAACGACAGCCAAAAACCTCCAAACATTACTACAATAACTGACATAATAAAAAATAGTATAATCTTTATATCCCCTTTGAATGGCTTTATCCAGTCGTTAACATGATCGCTAAATATACCAAATATAATCATTCCTAATGTACCTGCTAATATTCTATAAAAAGTAGCTCCGATTGTAGATACCTCGCCCATTACACCTTTAACAAGTATTAAAGATAATGAAAATAGAATCATAGATAATATTCCATATACAACTCCTCTAATGCTTGTTGATATATTTGCAGAATATATCATTATTTTATTCCATAATACACTTGCAACACCTATAAGTGTTAATAAAATACCTATATACTGTATTGTGGAAGGATATTCTTTAAATATAATTATACCAAATATTGCAGTAATTATTTGGCCAAACATAAATAATATTACTTGAGTTTTAGCGCCTAGATTTTTTAATGATGCAAAAAACAGAGTATCCCCAATTGATATACCAATTACTCCACTAATAAATAGTATTAACAAAACATGTGTCGATAGCATAGAAACGCCTTCTATATAATATACTAAGCCCAAAAGCAGACTACCAATTATACCTTTAGCAAGAGTCATCCCAAACGGTGATACATTATCACTAATTTTTTTAAAGAGAATTGCTCCTAATGCCCAAGACGCGGCCGATAAAAGAGCTGAATATATCCCTACAAGCTCATATTTCATAATTACAGCTAAGTCATTTATTAAACATGTATTCTATACTGCAAGTATCTGAAGTACACATTATTACTAATAATCTTTTACACACAGAATAGACATACCTACTTTATTGAAATTATAATCATTGTAAATTTCTGAATTATAATTATTAATATTTAAATACCATGATTGATTATTATCCTTACCTGATGATGTCCAGAAGTATGTGTTATACATTCTAAAACAAAATGCTCCAGACAAATAACGCGATCCAGCATAGAAACTCAATGGATCCCAGTTTTCAACTTCACCATATCTTATATGACTCAATCGTACTAGGGTTTTAATCATAGTTCCAGCAACTTGATAACCACCTAAATATTTGACAAACTCTTCCCATTCATTTTTAGATGGAACATGCCAGCCTTTAGGTGCCAAACCTCTTGGATCCTTTATTGAATACCAGTTGTATAACTTTCCATAATAGTCATTATAGTTTTTATTATTCTCATAGAATGCCCATGCACCTGAAGTGGTAAAGTTCCACTCATCATAATCTGTTATATTTTTTATTGGATCACCATTATTATATCTCGAAACTTTTAAATTTTCTGCCATCCATTCTTGACGTCCAATCTTAAATGTTATATATTTATTACCATCTATATCAACAACACTGCCTTTCGTATATCCTATATTTTCAGCATAAGTTATATTATAGTTTATAAATATTGTTAAAATAATAATGCATAGTTTGACAATATTATTGCATTTATATATAGTATTTATTTTCATTTTTTACCATGTATCTATTGCTGATGCTGCCTTTTTTTGTTTTTTATTTGAATAAATAAATATAATATATCCAAAAAATATAGTAATAAAACCAATCAATGACTCAATAGGTTTTTGAATAATTGTTTGTGACAAAATTATCAAATTAAAAACTATAAATAGAATTGGGGGTACAGGATATAATGGCACTTTAAAAGTAGTCGTTATTTTTTTATTTCTTATAATAAAAACACTTGCAACAGTTATAACAGAAAAAATATTTAATGTGAAGCCTATATAGTATAATAACCGCTCATAATTCATTGTTATGATAAGCAAAGATGTTATTAAGCATTGAAGAATAATTGCATAAATCGGTGTATTATTAAATGATTTTTTTGAAATACTTTTCAACATATTAATATCTTTACCAATTTGCATATATAACCTGGAACCAGCCATTATAAGAGCACTTATCATTGACGATAGAGCAACTGCTATTCCAATAGAAAAATATATGCCAATAGATTCACCATATAATTTTCTCATTGTTATATAACCAATTTCCAAAATACCATTCATTTCCTTTAATGATAGTGCGTTTGTATATATAACATTAATAGCAACATATATTATTAAAACTATTATCGTTCCTGAAATTAATGCTAATGGTATATTCTTTTCTGGATTTTTTATTTCACCACTTATGTATACTGCTGTATTCCATCCTGCATATGCATATGATATAAGTAAAAGAGAAGTCCAAAAATTCGTGTTTATTAAATTATTGTAAACATAGTCAAAATGCAATGTCATATTATTATTGCTTTTGATTAGTGAAAATCCTAATATTATAAATACTGTAACAAGAAGTATTTTTAATACTGTTAATGCATTTTGTAAATATCCTCCCGTTTTTACACCGATAATATGAATAACAGAAAAAAACAATACAACAAATAATGCTGATTGCATAGTTGCATGTAATCCAGTAATAGCGGAGGTATACGCTCCAAATGCTGTAGCTGCAGCTGCGCACGGGGCTGAAAATCCGACAATAAAAGAAACCCAACCTGACATAAAGCCAACTGATGGATGAATTAACTTTGATAAAAACAGGTACTCTCCCCCATTTTCATTAAAGACAGATGATATTTCTGCATAGCATAAGGCTCCACATAATGAAATAACTCCAACTATAATCCAGGCCGATACCATCAATAAAGGATTAGGTATATTTTTTGCCACATAACCTGGTATTGTAAATATTCCTGTACCGATCATCGCTGCTATAATAATCAATGTAGCAGTATAGTAACCTAAAGTACGCTCATCCCCTTTTTTAAGTATAAACATAACATATTTATTCAAAAAATATTTTATCTATCGCCACAAAAAAATTATTCTACTCTTATAATAATTCTATTAATTTACTATTTCTATAAGTTAATCGGATTATAAATATTTGTTTGATTGATTATTATTAAGGTATGGATACTATATATTTAATATCACAAATTAAATAATATTTAAAATTATTGCTTACCTCTTTTATGATAATATTTTCAAATATCATAAAAGAGGTAAAATTTTATCTGCAATCATTCTACCAATTGCTAATGATGCTGTTGCCGCAGGAGATGGAGCATTACAAACATAAATAAGATTTCCTTTTCCTCTGAAATCAAAATCGTCAATCAGATTTCCATGTATATCACAAGCTTGTGCTCGAATTCCAGACTCTGTAACTTCAAGATGCTCTTTTCGAATTTCCGGTATAAGTTTCTGTAAAGCTTTTACAAATGATGTTTTGCTGAAGGAGCGCTGATACTCGCCTAATCCCATTCGCCAATGCTTCGCGACTAGTGTACGGAACCCTGGCCAAGTGATTGACTCCCATGTCTCTCTTATATGAATATCTGTTTTCTTGTATGCTTCAAGACCAAGAGCAAAAACAGCATTTGGGCCACACTCTATGCCTCCTTGAATCATGCGAGTGAAATGCACACCGAGGAATGGAAACGCTGGATCCGGTACCGGATAAATTAAATGATTGACAAGTTTAGGGGCTGATGCTTTAAGTTTATAATATTCACCACGAAAAGGGAGTATGCGTAATGGCAAAGTCGGCTCAGTCAAGCGGGCTAATCTGTCTGAATGGAGGCCAGAACAAACAATTACTGCTTTTCCTGTAAAGGTTTGAGATTCACCAATAACCTCAACACGCTTATCATGTTGTCGGATATTGACAACACGCTCTCCAAGAATAATTTCCGCGCCCTTTTCAGTAAGTTTCTCTGCATATTTTTTGGATACCGCCGTGTAATCCACAATTCCTGCTTGTGGCACGAACAGTCCTTTTATACCCTGACAATGTGGTTCAACATCAATAATTTCGCCAGGAGATAAATATTTTAGTCCAGTCAGTCCATTAGCCAATCCCCTGCTGTGCAGTTCATCTAACCTTGAAAGTTCTTCATTGGTAGTAGCAACCACGATTTTGCCACATATTTCATGATGAATATTCTCTCTTGTGCAGAATTCAAGCAATTGCATATAACCATTTCGGCAATTAATTGCTTTAAGTGACCCAGGCTTGTAGTATAAGCCTGAGTGAATGACTCCGCTGTTATGACCTGTCTGGTGCTTTGCTATTATTTGTTCTTTTTCAACAAGAACTAATCGAGTGCCTGGTCGCGACTCCATGATTTTAAGCGCTGTTGAGAGGCCAAGGATGCCACCACCAATAACTACTACATCACTTGGCATAAGAGAAATATTTTAGTAGGGAACCAGACGAGCAGGCGTAAAGATTTGTGTGTTAGTAGATATGTTGTAATAAAAA
>SERZ01000483.1_pt1 | contig 26773 bp, 14 predicted proteins | sample 3171461 | NCBI WGS metagenome assembly SERZ01 (sample SAMN06051861, study PRJNA518727) | freshwater metagenome | biome: subpolar coniferous forest; feature: holomictic lake; material: water; isolation source: holomictic Lake 227, 6 m depth | place: Canada: near Kenora, Ontario | collected... | reverse complement strand
GACGACGGTGATCTCGATGCCGTTTTCCAGGCAATGGGTGGCGAAGCTGTGGCGCAGACTGTGGATTCGGCCCCGATCGGGCAGCCGGGCCTTGGCGACGGCGCCGTAGAAGATGTTCTGGCCGGTGGCTTTGTTGATGGGCGCCAAAGGTTCGGTGCCCGGAAAGAGGAAGACCTTGGGGCGAGCCTGGCGGTAGTAGTCGCGCAGGACGGTCAGCAGGTTGTCGCTGAGCAGGGTGTAGCGCTGGCGGTGGCCCTTGGGATGGGAGACCAGCAGCCGATGGCGGACGCCGTCCAAGTCCTTGATCTGGATATGGGTGGCTTCGGACAGGCGCAAGCCGCCGCCATAAACGCAACTCAGAAAGGCGCGGGCGCGCAGGTTGCCCTCGGTGCCGACGGTCAGGAGCTTTTCGACTTCGGCCATGCTGTAGAGCCGTGGGACCAGGGCGGGGCGGCGGGGACGCTTGATCTGGTGCAGGAGCGGTTCGATGTCGCGCTGGAGCAGGCCGCCGAAGAAGGAACGCACGGCGTTGATAGCCAGGTTGACGGTGGAAGCGGCTTGCTTGCGCTCGGCAATCAGGTAATAAAGCCATTGTCGAATGTCCTCGTGCCCGAGCAGGTCGGGAGAGCGCCGGCAATGCTTGGCCAGCGCATAGATGAAACTGACGTAGCAGTGAACCGTGCGCTCGGCCTTGCGGTTGAGCGTGAGATACTCAATGAACTTTTGGCGTAGGGGAGTTGGATTGGAATGGATATTTGTCATAGCCCGGAGTCTGGAACACCGGGCGCTCCCTTACGCCCTAAATCGTCCACCCCGCGCAGCGGCTTCGTTCAACCACCTCGCTACACCGTCTGCTCGGCAAAACTCAATCCACAGCTTCATGATCATCTGGACGCGATCGCCTCTCTATTACCTCGACAGCAGCTTCGCTATGAGAAAGTCGTTCGCGTCGGAATACTTCTCGGCTTTGTAGAAACCTGGAACAAGCAGATGGCATTCGTGGCCAACCTTGTCGGATTTCTCCTTGAGTTTTACGCCGTATAGCGGGTGGTGGATGCCATGACCGGCGTCCCTTGATGGAAGATCCATCTCGGCGCTGCAGGTCATGAACAACGGGGGATCGTGGGAATCGACATGATTGATCGGTGAAAATTCAACGTAGAGGTCCCGATGCTTATCGTAATTCTTAAGCGCATCCTCGATGGTTGTTTCGCCGACCGCCATGCAGATCATTGGATGCTTGAGAACGTTCGGGCCCAGCCAGCCCCCGATGACTTTCGGGTCGATTGATGTCTGGCCCACCATCACTGCGGCGGCGCAGACGCGCGACGACTGGCGCAGCACGGGATTCGCTGCCTTTGGGTCGGCCAGGTCGTCATGCAGTAACAGCCACATTGATGTGCAAGCCCCCGCGCTGGGACCGGTCAATGCGATGCGCTTTGCATCAATGTTCCAATCGACTGCCTTTGAACGAATGAACTGAATCGCCCGCACGGCATCGTGGACCGGCGCAGGCAGCGGATAATCCGGCGCAAGGCGGTAGTTGATCGCCGCACAGGAAATGCCCTTGTCCAGAAATGGCTGGAAAGCGGGCATTTTTTGGCCCTTGTCTCCCGTTATCCAGCCACCTCCGTGAATGTAAACCAGCAACGGACGCGGACCCTCCCCGGCGGCCTTCCACAAGTCGAGAACATTCCGAGGGTATGGCCCATAAGACACATTCGAGAAAGTTGTCTCCGGTTGTTGCGAGGCATCGACGGCGAGCATCGAGCCGATGCCAGCGAATAATGATAACAAGGCCGCGATCCATGACCTCATGCTGATTCCCAGATTGTTGATGGGTTTCATGGTTTGGTCGGCGCGGATTTCAATTTGCGAAGATAATCCTCGCGTCCCGAGGCCATGTATTGCCATACCCCCAGACGCCACCGTTCAATGCGCGTTTTGATGAGCGGATCAGCCTCGGCGGCAACGGCTTCGTCCATGCAGGCTTTGAGCTTGGTCATACGCGCTTCCGTGCCGAGCGTTCCCCACGCGAGCGCTTCAGTCTGGTGAAAACCGGCATTTTGGGGCCAATTGGCAGGATTGGAATAGGTCTCTTCGATCAAGGTGTAAAAGCGTTTCATTGGCCCGGCAGCTTTACCAAAGTACAATTGGAAAAACTCCTCCAGCAAGGTGTCCACGTCCCTCGTTGGATCATCGTAGAGTTTGAGGGAGAGATAGTAATCCACCTGTTCACCGATGCCGCACAGGAAGATGCCCTGAATGCCGTCGCGGGCGAACCGCTGGATCATTTTAGCTTCGTAGTGGATCATGAAGCCAGGGAAGCAGTTCCACTTGTTGATGACCGAAGGTTCCTCGGGAAAACAGTAGTAGTTCCAGAGGAAGATCGGGCGCTGGTCCTGGATCCACTCCTGGTAGTGGGTCAACTCATTCTCGCGATAGGTCAACTGCCAATGGTTTCGGACCGCGAGGCACGGGCCAACGGCCACGTTGGATTCCAGCACGAGGGCGGGATGCCAGAAGTAATTTTCGTAGGCCAGGGTGCTGAGGTATTTGTCCGGATGGGTCTTCTTCAACTCACCGGCAATCCGGTTGACGAAGGTGAACCAGAGCAGCGAGGAGCGGCCATCATTGAACATCTCCACGCCCTGGGCGGAGCGCGTCACGTTGGTGCTGCAAGCGTCCAGCAGGCTCTTGCATTGGGCACATTGGCAGTAGCGGGCGGAATCTTCCGGTACGACTGGGTAATAGATGCTGCCTTTGGGCAAATCCACGCCCGGCACTTCCCGGCTGTCAAAATAATCGCGAGCATCCTGGGCGACGCGCTTTGCCAAAGCCACCGACGAAAAGCACAGCTTGTCGCTGTTGGAATAGAAGTCGGGAAACTGGGACCGCGGAAAGCGGGCCGGATACTTGTCCAGGGTGTGGCTAGTCCACCACGGAATGCCGCCCCAGCGCAGCCGCCGCGAGAAGAGGGCCAACTCGTCCTGGGATGGTTTACCGTATTGACCCTGCATGATCGGCCAATCGTAGGTCTGGCTGCCGGAAACGTGCTTGATGACGGGTTCGCGCCGAACGTTCGCCGGTTGGATTTCGAGCGTGGGATGCACCGGGAAAACCACGGAGTCCGCCTTTGGCCCGTAGAAACGGATTCCGCAGAAGCGTTCCAGAAAATCATAGGCCGCGCGCAGGGTGCCCTGGTCGTCGAACATGCCCGGCAGCTTTACTTTCACCGGGGCGTTGCTTTGGCCGGCGGCTGCGGCGTAGTTGATCTCCGCCCCGGTAGTGTCGCGGGCATCGCAACCGAGCAGAACCACTCCTTCAGGCGAGAACTCAATGACATACTCGTAACGACGGAGATTCAACTTATCGGGCGTCACTTGCCATTGGGCCTCGCTGAATTCGGCTCCGTTGATTTGGATGTGAACACCTGAAAACGGACGGTCGAGGACTCGTATGGGCAAGGTTGCCCCAGAGATCTTCCAGACACAGTACTGCAATTCGAGCGCCGCGAGCTTGGGTGCAGCCGCGGCGGAAGCCGGAATCAAAATGCTGGCGCGGGGCTGCCCGCTTTCGGCCAGCTTGAAAGAATTGCTCGCCGCAGGACAGCTCTGTCCGGCACCGATTAGGAAGCATAGAACGGAGGCCAGGATGAGTGGCGATTGACGGTAATTGTTTTTGACTGGTTTCATAAAGGAGTTGTAGGGGCAACTACGGCCAATGTGGCTGATTATCGCGGTTCCAACGCCGCGCCGCCTCCTGTTTCGCCCCCAACGTGGTGTTGAGGTAGGACAATGGCGTGAGGCGGGTTTCGTCTCTGGAACGGAGCAGGCCGCTGCTGTAGGCGGCCATTCGGAAGAGACCGTAGAGCCCATAGGTCTTCTGGTCGGAAAGTATCTGAAAGTCGGCCTTCGGTGAAAGCCGGAGGGAGCCGTTCGCCTCAGAAATATTTCGTGTCACCGCCCGAATCCCGCGGATATCTGATCTTGCATTCTTTTCGCCATAACGGGCGTAGGCAGTCAACTGCTCAAATCGCAGGAAAGCAGGAAGGAACTGCTCTTGTCCGTCGACCATCGCCTCGACTGCCTTGTTTGCGAAGTAGAAGCCGAACAACAGGGTGCCGAACTGCCGGACCGACCGAGTCACCGTGGTCAGATTCCCCACAACCGTTCGGCCCAGCGCCGTCCAGAGCAATTCAAATCCCAAAGGGTCTCGTGATCCTTTGAGTCGAGCGTCCGGATCTAGCGCGGTAAAAAATGGATATACATCCAAACCGCTGGGAAGCAATTGTTTGGCACCCATGGCGAAAAGTCTATCCAACGCACGATTTCAAACAAGGCAATTCTGTTGAAAAAAAAGGGTTGTTTTATCAACAGCGTGTGGTGTAATGAGGGCGTGCAAACCCTCGGGGACAAGATCTTTGCTGAAATCTGCCGCAACGGCAGGGGGTGGGTGTTTTCGCCTGACGAGTTCAGCGACCTCGGTGACCCCCGTTTCGTGGGTATGGCGTTGACCCGAATGGTGGCCAAGGGGGCGATCCGGAGACTGGCCCGCGGGCTCTATGATTTCCCGAAGACGCACCCGGTCATCGGCATGCTGGCTCCCAGCCCGGACGCTATCGCCAAGGCTCTGGTGGGCAGGCACAACATCCGGTTGCTTCCGTCGGGAGCCTACGCCGCAAACCTCCTGGGATTGTCCGAGCAGGTGCCGGCAAAGATCGTGTTCCTGACAGACGGTCCATCGCGCACAGTGCGGGTCGGAGACCAGGAAATCCGCTTGAAGCAAACCACGCCACGGACGATGGGACCCGCCGGCCGCACCAGCGGTTTGGTCATCCAGGCCCTGCGGCACTTGGGCCAGGAGCACGTTGACAACGTTGTCATCCAAACGCTGAAGCGAAAACTCAGTGCCGACGACAAGAAACAGTTGTTGACCGATCTGGGCTACGCCCCGGGTTGGGTCAGGGCGCATTTGCGCGCCATCGCGGAAGGAGGTTCCTGAGCCATGGATGATTTCATTCGCCAGCCCCGTGAGGAACGGCGCGTGTATTTTGAGCAGACCGCCGCTCGCCTTCGATTGAGCCCGCAGATTATCGAGAAGGACTTCTGGGTGTGCTGGACGCTGAAGGAGTTGTTCGGATTGCCGGACATCGGGACCACTTTGATTTTCAAAGGCGGCACGTCGCTCTCGAAGGTTTACCGGATAATCGAGAGATTCTCCGAAGACATTGATGTCTCCCTGGACCGGGCAAGTCTCGGCTTCGGTGGGGAATCCGATCCCGAGGCCGGCGGGAGCGCCAAGGAGCAGGCGCGTCGGCTGGACCGGTTGCGTCAAGCATGCCAGGAGAAGATCGTTGCTCACCTGAAACCGGCGTTCGAGAAAACCATCACAGCCAAATTTGGCCAGGCCGCAGGTTGGTCGGTGATCGTCGATGAAGCCGATCCGGATCGGCAGACATTGCTCTATGCCTATCCATCAAGCTGGCCGGACAGGACAGCCGGCTACGTGCGGGCCGCCGTAAAAATCGAGATGGGGGCGCGGTCGGACCATTGGCCCAGTGAGCAGGCCGAAATCTCGCCGTATGTGGCCCAGCAGTTCCCCGCCGCATTCAAGGCACCCTCGTTCAAGGTCAAAGTGCTGGCCGCGGAGCGAACATTTTGGGAAAAGGCCACGCTGCTTCACGCCGAGCACCATCGGCCCGTGGACAAGACCATGCCGCTGCGGCTATCGCGCCACTATTACGACCTGTTGCGGCTCATTCAGTCGGGGTTGGGTGAGAAAGCCGCCCAGGACTTGGAACTGCTGCGCCGCGTGGTCGAACACAAGAAGGTGTTCTTCCGCAGTGGTTGGGCGCACTACGAAACGGCGCAGCAGGGCAGCCTTCGCGTGTCGCCCACACCGGATCGCCTAAAGCCTCTCGAAGCCGACTACGACAAGATGCAGGAAATGTTCTTCGGCGACCGGCCAGCTTTCACGGAGATATTCCGAGTCATTCGCGAGTGGGAAGACGAATTCAACCGAACATCGAAGCCCAAGAAAGCGAGCACCTGACACACATGCCCTTGTCCGCCGACAGATGGAAAGAAGTCTCGCCCTCGCAGTTTGCGTGGGAACGGGAGGCGCTCGATTTCATCCGGCAAGGGCTGCCGGACTGTGAGCCTTATCGCGCTTGGTCGAATTTCGAGTTCGTTGCCGACGACGGTTCGATCAATGAGGTGGACGGGCTGGTCTTCACCCCTCAGGGTTTTTTCCTGGTCGAAATCAAATCGCGTCCAGGAGTCCTCGCCGGAGATGCCCAAACGTGGCTCTGGACTCACGAAGGCCGGGAAACGGCGATGGACAATCCCCTTTTCCTGGCCAACCGCAAGGCCAAGAAGCTCAAGGCGATCCTGTCGCGGCAAAAAGCTTGCCGTGATATCCGGTTTCCCTTCGTTGACGCCCTGGTTTTCTGCTCGAACGCAGATTTGGACTGCCGTCTCCAGGGCACTGCTCGCCTGCGGATCTGCCTGCGTGACTCTGCTGTGGAAGCCGGCCGGCCGGCCCGTGCAGGCATCATGGCCGCCCTGCGACGTCGTGAGGCGGACGGTTTGGGCCCCACCCCGTTTGGACAATTCGACGCCCCGACTGCGCGCGCCATCAGCCGCGCCATGGAACAAGCCGGCATTCGCCAGTCGCAGCGCGCCCGCCGTGTGGGGGACTACCGGCTCGCGAAATTGCTTTTCGAGAATCCCCTCAACCTTTACCAGGATTGGGAAGCCGAGCACTTCCAACTGCCGTCCAGCAAACGGTTCGTTCGGCTCTACCTCGCAGCCGCCTCTTCCTCTTCTGCCGAGCGTGAGACGCTCAAGCGCGCGGCCCGCCGGGAGTATGAAATCCTGGACAACCTTCGCCACCAGAACATTCTGCTGGTCCAGCAATACACCGAGCACGAGTCCGGCCCGGCCCTGATTTTCGAGCACGATCCCAATGCGGTGCGCCTGGATCATTTCCTCGCACAACGCGGCGCTCAGCTCAGCATTGACACGAAGCTCGACCTGGTCCGTCAGCTTGCCGAGGCGCTCAAGTTTGCCCACGACAAGCACGCTATCCACGGCGCCCTCAGCCCGCAGAGTGTTCTGGTCTTCGGTCCCAACACACCAAGTCCTCGCCTCAAGCTCTACAACTGGCAGACGGCTTTCCGCACGGCCTCGACCAGCACTTCCGGCCTGCCGCAAATCACCGCCACCGTGCATCCGGATGTATTCTGGGAAGATGCCTCGCGTGCCTACCTCGCGCCCGAGTTGGTGAATGACCCCACGCTCCATGGCGAACATCTGGACGTGTTCTCCCTGGGGGCGATTGCTTATCACATCTTCTCCGGCCAGCCGCCGGCCGGCTCCTCCCTGGAACTCGCGGAGAAGCTGCGTCGCGACCGCGGTTTGAAACTTTCCTCCGTCGTGAATGGCGCCGGAGAGGAGCTGCAGATGCTCGTTGAGCACAGCACCCATCCCGAAGTAACGGTCCGCTTGGCCTCCGTTGACGAGTTCCTGGAACAGCTCGCCCGCGTCGAGGAGGAGTTCACCAGTCCGAGCCAGGAGCCGGTGGCTAATCCCACCGACGCCAAACAGAACGACCGACTCCAGGGAGGTTACCTCGTCAAACAACGCTTTGGCTCCGGTTCTGCCGCCATCGTCTTCCTTGTCGAGAAGGGGGACCGTGAAATGGTGCTCAAGCTGGCCAACAAACCCGAGAACAACTCTCGCATCCTCGACGAATATGACTCCCTGGCCAAACTGGGCCACCCCAGCCTTGTCCGGGTTTACGACAAGGTGATGGTTGGGGGCCTCCAGGGGTTCACCATGCAGCGCGCCGGGGAGTTGACGCTCGCTCAGCGGCTCAGCAAGGAAGGCCGCCTCAGCCTTGAACTGCTGGAGCGCTTTGGCGAACAGCTCCTTGAATCTGTCAATTATCTCGACCAGGAGGGTGTCAGCCACCGCGACGTGAAGCCCGAAAACCTCGGCATTGGTCGCATCGCTGGTGGTGGCAAGCTGCGGTTGGTGCTCTTTGATTTCTCCCTGGCCCGCACTCCGGCCGACAACATCCGGGCGGGCACACCGCCGTATCTTGAGCCATTCCTCTCCCTGCGCCGGCCCCAGCGCTGGGACACCCATGCCGAGCGTTATGCCGTTGCGATTACGCTCTACCAGATGGCCACCGGCCAGCGTCCCGTGTGGGGCGACGGCGTGAGCGATCCCGCTCAATTGGATTGTGAAGTCACCCTCGACGCCGAAAAATTTGATGCCGTCATCCGCGAGCAGCTTCTGGAATTCTTCCGCAAGGCGCTCAAGCGCGACTTCCGCCAGCGATTTGACAACGCCCAGGAGATGTTGCGCGATTGGCGGAAGGTCTTTGAGGGACTCGACCAACCCAGTCCGATCACCACGGTCACAGCCGAAGGTGACCAGCAAAGCGCCATCACTGCCGCGGCGCCGGATACCAACATCTCGTTGCTGGGCCTGACGCCCCGGGCCGTTGCGGCTATTGACCGCCTGGGGGCCACCACGGTTAAAGACTTCCTCGCGGTGCCATTACGGCGCGCCTACCGATTGCCGGGCTCCAAGATCCGCCGGGAGGTTGTCGAGGCATTCAACGCACTACGTGTCCGGTTTCCTGACCTTGTGCCCAAGCGCACTGCCGCCAAGGAAACCGACGCTGCGACGGAACTCGGCGAAGCCGCCGCCACCAGCATTGATGTCCTCGCGCCCGAGGCCCTGAATTTTATCCAGAAGCGGCCTGGCTCGGAGAAACAGGTGTTCCAATGCCTGCTCGGCGTGAATGACGCCGGCTTCGACTCGCCTTATGAATGGCCGGCCGCAGCGCAAGTGGCCTCACGCCTCACCCTGTCGCGAGGATTCGTGGACCAGTGCCTCGATAGCGCCCGGCAGCGTTGGAGCAAGACGCCTGAAGTCACCGCCCTCCGGGAGACCGTGGCAGCCTTGGTTCAGTCCCATGGTGGTGTGATGACTGCGGCGGACCTCAGCCTGGCTGTGCTGACGGCGCGCGGTTCCATCGAGGAGGAACCAGTTCGTTCCGCTGTGGCGTCGGCTGTCACGCGGGCAGGCCTCGAAACCGAAGTCAACCAGTCCCAGCCCCGATTCCTCATCCATCGTCGCGGCCTGGTCGTTCTTGTGGCGCAGTCTGTGGAGTTGGCCGATTACGCCGCGAAGCTGGGGGACAAGGCTGATGAACTCGCCGCTCTCGATCCGCTACCCAACCCGATTCGCGTCGTGGAAAGCCTGCGCGCCATCGAAGTCCCGCCGGGCGCGCCACCGCTGCCGGAGTCCGCACTGGTAACGCTTGCTGCCCATGCCTCCACGCAAGCGGCTGTTTCCAGCAAGTTCGAGCTTTATACGCGCGGCATCCCGGCCAAACGCGCCCTCATGCTCGCCCAGAATGCGTTGACCGGCGTGCGCGAACTGACGATCCAGCAGGTTCACCAGCGTGTGCTTTCCCGTTACCCGGAAGCGCAACGGCTTCCCGACCGTCCTGACCTCGACACCTTGCTCGGTGAAAGCGGGCTCGATCTGGTTTGGCATTCCGAACTCGCTCAAGGCGCGGGTGCCTATCGTTTCCGGGCTTATGAAGAGGCCTCCACCTTCAGCACGGGCACCATTCTGCCCGAGCGCCGACCGACGGCTGCACCCGACAGTGCCCCGGCTGGGGAAACCTCCGCTGAAATCGCCGAAGCCCGTGTCATCGAGAACAAGCTGCGTCGTGCCGCAGCCGAAGGTGCCTTCCTCGTCCTGGCTGTTCCACCATGCCGGATGCTCATGGCTGAACGCGAATTGCTCCAGCGGTTCGAACTCGATCGCCGGAACATTGACGAGCTGGTCATCCGCACCTTGCGCTCTGATGCGCAGGCTGTCCGAGCCGATTGGAACGTGGTGCTCCGTGCGGATTCCGCCTCACGACAGAGCGACGATTGGAAACGTCTGCTCCTGCTCGTCAACCGAGCCCTGCCCAAGGTGGAAGACGAGCTTTCAACCTCGTCCAAGACTCTTTTGCTGGTGAACCCTGGCCTGCTGGCGCGTTATCAGCAGTTGGAACTGCTCGTCCGCCTGCGCGACCGGATTGGTCGCACGGGCAGTCCGCTGCACGGCTTGTGGGTGCTCGTTCCCACGAATAACCAGGCCGTTCTGCCCACGCTCGATGGCCAGCCTGTCCCTGTCCTCAGCGCCGCGCAGTGGACCCAACTCAACGAGGCGTGGATCCAAAACAAACACCGCGCATGATCAATCGCACCGCACTGCTCAACGATCTTCAGGACCTCTTGGCAAAACTCCACGAGGATCTGCGGGCCCGTTGCGCCGAGCGGCCTGAGGTTGAGGCGCCTCTCCGTGTCCAATATGAGGCTGCCCGTGCGGCCAAGCGGACGGCCGAGTCTTACGAATCCTGGCGCGAAGACCAGTTCGCGCAGGCGACCGTGGCCTGGATTCTGTCCTGCGTCTTCATCCGTTTCCTGGAAGACAACGGGCTGCTGCGTGACACCGCTTATCTTTCCGGTCCCGGCCCTCGGCTGGCGCTGGCGCGCGACCAGCATACGATTTACTTCCGCCAGCACCCGACCGAGAGCGACCGAGAGTATCTTTACCACGTTTTCCAGACCGTTCGCCGGCTGCCCGGTCTGGCTTCGCTCTTTCACGACACGCACAATCCCGTCTGGCGTCTCGGGCTGAGCGGCGATGGCGCGCAACTGTTGCTGGAATTCTGGCAGAAGCTCAGCGCTGAGGAAGGCCAGGACCTGGAGCATGCACCGCTCGTCCACGACTTCAGCGATCCGAATCTCGACACCCGTTTCCTGGGAGACCTCTACCAGGACCTGTCCGAGGACGCGAAGAAGCGGTTCGCCCTGCTGCAAACGCCCATCTTCATCGAGGAATTCATTCTCGACCGCACACTCACGCCGGCCATCGAGGCGTTCGGCTATCAGAACGTGCGGATGATTGACCCCACCTGTGGCTCCGGCCACTTCGCGCTGGGTGGATTCCATCGTCTCTTCGCACTCCATCAGCGAAATCACCCAGGCGTGGAAGTGCGGGCGTTGGCCCAACGCGCGCTCGACCAGGTCTTCGGCGTGGACCTCAATCCATTTGCAGTCGCCATTGCGCGGTTTCGGTTGCTGCTGGCGGCGTTGCACGTGTGCGACATCCGCCGCCTGGCCGATGCCCCGGCCTTCGAGGTGCATATCGCTACGGGCGACTCACTTCTTCACGCCAACCCACCCGGTCGGGAATACCGCCGGCAATCGTTCCTAGGAGGTCACGACGCGCTCGAAGATACCCTCAAACACTTTTACGAAACCGAGGATGCCGATCTAGCGCGCCGCTACCTGAGCCAGGACTACCACGCCGTCGTGGGCAACCCACCCTACATCACCGTCAAGGACAAGGCGCTGAGTGAGGCCTACCGTCAACGCTTCGAGTCGTGTCACGGGAAATACTCGTTAGCGGCACCCTTCATGGAACAGTTCTTTGCACTGGCGGTGAAAGGCGAAGACGCGCAACCCGCCGGCTGCGTGGGCATGATTACTGCGAATTCCTTCATGAAGCGGGAGTTTGGGAAGAAGCTCATCGAGCAATTCATTCCGCGCTGGAACCTCACCCATGTCCTCGATACAAGTGGCGCCTATATTCCCGGCCACGGCACGCCGACTGTCATTCTGTTCGGAACAAACCGAAAGCCGGTTCAGCCGACCATTCACACGGTGATGGGCATCAAGGGCGAACCGTCCACGCCGAATGATCCAGCACGTGGGTTAGTGTGGAGCGCCATTCTGCAGCAGGTGGACCATCCAGGCACGGAGAGTAGTTTCGTGAGTGTGGCGGACACAGCCCGCGAGAGTTTTCACACGCATCCGTGGAGTATTGGCGGTGGGGGGGCAGCCGATCTGAAAGAGGTGCTCGATGAGGCGGGGGAGAAGAGGCTGGAAAAGCTTGCTGCCTCAATTGGAATCACCTGCTTTACGCTTGAGGACGACGTTTATCTCCAGCCACAGGGCAACCTCGAAAGGCATGGTCTTAAACCGAGCAACGTTCGGCAGATGGTGGAAGGCGACCATATCCGTGAGTGGAGCTTGCGCGACTGCGAGTATGCAGTTTGGCCGTATGATTCCGACTTTCGGATTCTCGATTTGTCGCCCCACCACGAAGTCACACGTTTTCTATGGCGATACAGAAGCTCGCTGAGCAATAACATGATGTTCGGCGGTAAAACCAAAGTGCAATGCGGCCTCCGATGGTATGAGTTCGGTCGATTGACCGCGGGTAAACTAAGAACCCCTCTCACGCTTGCTTTCGGCGAAGTAGCCACGCACAACCATTTTGTTCTTGATCGAGGAGGTAAGATATTCAGTCGGTCTGCAAATGTTCTCAAACTTCCCGACGGCGCTTCAGATTCTGACTACCAAGCGCTTCTGGGGCTGCTCAATTCCTCCACTGCGTGTTTTTGGCTGAAGCAGGTTTGCTTTCCAAAGGGCGGTGATCACCAGGGCACCGAAGGAGCACGAGTGCGCACCACGTTGTGGGATGAGCGTTACTCGTTTAACAGCACCCAGGTTGGCGGCTTTCCGATTCCCGCTGAGAAACCACTGGGGCTGGCGAAGGAGTTGGACAGATGCGCCCAGGAATTGAAGTCGCACACAGCCGCCCGCATGCTTGCGGGGGACAAAATCCTAAATCTGGATGCCAAAATGGTCATGGCCCGCGCCGAGTTTATCAAGCTGCGCGAGCGCATGCTGTTGATGCAAGAGGAACTCGATTGGGAGTGCTACCGCCTTTACGGACTCCTGTCGGAAAATGTGAACCTTGCCTCCTCATCTCTTGAGTTCGCTCAAATCCAACTTCGGCGCGGCGAGCGCGCCTTCGAAATCGTTATGGCCCGCAAGATGGCGCAGGGCGAGTTGGAGACAGTTTGGTTCAGCCGCCATGGTTCCACGCCCATCACCGAACTGCCCGCCCATTGGCCCGCTGCGTATCGCCAGCTCGTGGAGCGTCGCATCGCCATCATCGAAAGCGACCGTAATATTGCGCTCATCGAGCAGCCCGAATACAAGCGCCGCTGGAACACCGAGCCGTGGGAGGAGCAACAGGAACGCGCCCTGAGGGCGTGGCTGCTCTCCCGGCTGGAGGGCTCGCGCCATTGGCCATCCGTTGAGTTGACCTCCTGCGCCCATCTCGCCGACAAGGTTCGTAGCGACGTCGAGTTCATGGAAGTGGCCACGCTCTACCGAGGCCGACCAGACTTCGACATTACGGAACTGGTGGTCGAACTGGTCGAAAGCGAGGCGATGCCGTTCCTGCCCGTGCTCCGCTACAAGGAAAGCGGCCTGCGCAAACGGGCGATTTGGGAGCAGGTCTGGGATTTGCAGCGCCGGGAAGACGGCATCGAAGCAGAGGTCAGAGGTCAGGGGGCTGCGGCCGGAGGAGAAGCGCAGCAACAGACCGAAATCAAACGGCGCCAGAAACAGGAAGTGGGCGACATTCCCGTGCCCCCAAAATACGACACGAAGGATTTCGTGAGCACCACCTGTTGGCGTTTGCGTGGGAAGTTGGACGTGCCGAAGGAACGTTTCATCACGTATCCGCACTGCAACCGTGATGCCGACCGCACACCCGTCATCGGCTGGGCCGGCTGGGATCATTTGCAGCAAGCGCAAGCCGTGGCCGGCTACTACGAACGCATGCGCACCAACGAGGGCTGGACAGATGACCGCCTGCTACCGCTGCTGGCTGGCGTGCTGGAACTGCTCCCGTGGCTGCTTCAATGGCACAACGGGCTGGACCCGCAATACGGCATGGGCCTGGGCGATTTCTTCCGCAGCTTCGCGGAAGAGGAAGCCCGCCGCATGGGCAAGACCCTGGACGAAGTCCGCGCGTGGCAACCGCCAGCGAAACCGGGACGGAAGAAGAAACAACCGAATCTGTGATCGCGAGGCGAGCGGCACAACTGAACAAAATACAGCACATGATAACGAACGTTGAACTGAAGCATTTCGGACCCCTCGCAAACGTCAGATGGAAGAAGCTGGGGCCGATTAACCTAGTGATTGGCGGGAACGGCAGTGGGAAGACGTTCCTGCTGAAGTCGCTCTATAGCGCCATGCGCACGTTGGAGGAATACAAGCGTGGTGATGACCAGCGGACCGCCGCCGAGATTTTAGTGGAGAAACTCTATTGGACTTTCCAGCTCGACAAAATTGGCGATCTGGTCACCAAGGGAGCGTCCGCAAATTTGTCCTTTCGCCTGTGGAAGGATGAAAATGAGTTCTGTTACAACTTCGGCAAGGACACCGCCAAAGTGATCGCCTCGTTGGAAAACCATGTTCCACCCCGCGCCAGCAATTCGATTTTTTTGCCAGCCAAGGAGGTGTTGTCTTTACACAACATCATTCTGAAATCGCGAGAGACGGACAAAGTGTTTGGCTTCGATGACACTTACCTCGATTTGGCCCGCGCGCTACGCCAATCCGGACGAGGCGGGCGGAATTATGAAGCCTTCGCGAAATCGCGCCAGGACCTGGAGGCGATTCTGGGCGGCAAAGTTGAATATGATGAGGGCGCTGGGAATTGGCAGTTCAGGGAGGGGAAATACCGCTTCCCGCTTGGAGTGACGGCTGAGGGTGTTAAGAAAATCGCCATCCTCGATACGTTGCTCAGCAACCGATATCTGGACCCTGAATCGATAGTGTTTATTGACGAACTGGAGTCGGCGCTCCATCCGGCAGCGATTTCCAAGCTTCTCGACATCGTGGCTGTGCTCGCAAGTGAAGGGATGCAGTTTTTCGTGGCGAGTCATTCTTATTTCGTCGTCAAAAAGCTATTCCTCATAGCACAAGAAAAAAAGATGAGCATCCCGGTTCTTGCTGGAGATGCTGAGGAATGGCGTTCGGCAGATCTCAAGGATGGGATGCCCGACAACGCAATTGTTACGGAAGCCATTCATCTATATGAGCAGGAGGTCAAACTCTCCATTTCATAGCCATGCTGTCCTTCACTGAATCCGGAATGACTTTTGGTCCCTATGCGGAAGCTGATTGTTTTTGCATAGAAAAATGTGCCACTTACGTGGCAATCCAGGACCGCGTCAAGATGGCCGAATTTCTTTTGATTCGCGAAAAGCCGGAGGAGCCGCTTTGCGTCTGGATAGTGGAAGCAAAGCAAAGTTCTCCCCAACCGAAAACCCAGCCCGAATTTGATGGGTTCATCTCGGACATCAAGGACAAGCTTACCAACGGTTTAAGCCTATGCTTTGCTTCGGTGCTTAAGCGGCATCCCAAAACGCTGGCAGAGTTGCCTGATAGATTTAAGAACCTCGATCTATCAACTGTTGGCTTTCGGTTGGTCTTAATCATCAATGGGCACCAGAAGGCTTGGTTGCCCCCTTTACAGGATGCCGTGCGTCGCACTCTGCATGCGACCGAGAAGACATGGGCATTGGACCCTAATGCCGTGGTAGTTCTAAACCACGAAGGCGCCAAACAGTTCGGTTTGATCTCTGCGCCATAAATTTCGTAAAACGATATGCCCACCTTCATCAAAGATTTGTTCGACCTGCCCGACGTAGTGCGCGGTGGGGATTTCGTCCTTCGCTTGGCCGAGGGCCTGGAACGCCCAGAGCAGACGTTGCGCGACTACGTCGTCACGCCCCAACTGGCCAAGTGCTTCGACGATGCACTCTCACTCGTGCGCGACGCGCTCGAAGGGCGCTCCAGCAAGGCGTGTTACCTGCTCGGCAGTTTCGGCAGCGGCAAAAGCCATTTCATGGCGGTGCTGAATCTCCTCCTCCAACAGAACGCCACGGCTCGGGAGATTGCAGAGCTCGCGGCTGCGGTGACAAAGCACAATCCCTGGACCAGCGGGAAGAAGTTCATGCTGGTGCCGTTCAACCTGATTGGAGCCACCGGCCTCGAAGCCGCGCTGCTCGGCGGCTACGCTGACCACATTCGCCGGCACTACCCCGATGCTCCCACGCCGCCGGTCTATCGTGCCGAGGCACTGTTCGAAGATGCAAAGGGCCTGCGCGAAGCGATGGGTGACAAGGCCTTCTTCGCCAAGTTGAACCGCGAGGAGAATGGGGGGGCAGCCGCCGCACCGGCAGTCGCAGGCTGGGGCGAGTTGGAAGGAGGCTGGGATGCCAAACGGTTTGACCGTGCCCTCATCGCTGTGGCCAACAATGCTGACCGGCGGCAACTCGTCACCGACCTGGTCGAGACATTCTTCAGTGCCGCCCAGAACAACTCGGAGTTCATCAGTCTGGACGACGGCCTGTCCGTCATGAGCCATCACGCCCGCGAGTTGGGCTTCGACGCGGTGATTCTCTTTCTCGACGAATTGATCCTGTGGCTGGCCAGCCACGCTGCAGACCCATCCTTCGTCGCGCGGGAAGGTCAGAAGCTGGTGAAGCTGGTCGAGGCTTCGCGGGCCGACCGCCCGATTCCCCTTGTAAGCTTCATCGCCAAGCAGCGTGAAATCGCCGACTTGGTGCGTGACCAGGTAACCGGGGCGCAACTGGCCGCCATCAGCGATGTGCTGCGTTTCTGGGAAGCCCGTTTCGCCAGCATCCGGCTCCAGGACAGCAACCTGCCGGCGATCGCCGAGAAACGGTTGTTGAAACCGAAGAGCGAAGCCGCCAAGGCGGAGATTGATGCAGCGTTCGCCCAAACCATGGCGGTGCAGAAGAACATCCGAGACATCCTGCTCACGGACGAAGGCAACCCGGAGATGTTCCGGAGGCTGTATCCCTTCAGTCCCGCGCTAATCGAGACGCTGGTGGTGATGTCCTTCGCCCTGCAACGCGAACGCACTGCCTTGCGGGTGATGCTGCAAATCCTCGTCGAGCAGAAGAGTCGGCTGAAGCTGGGCGACATCGTGCCCGCCGGGGACATCTTTGACGTGATTTCGGAGGGCACCGACGCCGTGAGCGACGTGGTGAAACGGGATTTTGAGAAGGCGAAGCGGCTTTACGAACAGAAGCTGCGCCCGGTGCTTGAACAGCAGCACGGGATGCGCACCGAACAGGCCTTCGCTTTGCCGCCCGAGGATCCCACCGGGTTGGCCTTCCGGGCAGATGACCGGATCATCAAGACCCTGTTGCTGGCCGCGCTGGCGCCCACGGTCAAAACGCTGAAGGACATGGACGCACAGCGGCTCGTGGCATTGAACCACGGCAGCTATCGCACCCCCATTCCCGGACGCGAACAGACGGTGGTGATAGACAAATGCCGCCGGTGGGCTGCGGCAACCGGTGTCATCAAGCTCGAAGGCTCCAGCGACAATCCCCGCATTACGCTTCAACTGACGGATGTGGACACTGACCGCATCATTGAGCAGGCCCAGGCGGAGGACAACGACGGGAACCGCAGGCGAAAAATCCGGGAACTGTTGTTCGAGGAATTCGGTCTACCCAAGGAAGAAGCCCAGCAGCTCTTCTATCGCTACAAATTCCGCTGGCGCGGCACGGACCGCGAGTGCGAGCTGCAGTATGCCAACGTGCGCGAACAGGCGTTCGACACGTTCAAGAACAAGGCCGAGCAATGGCGGGTCATCATTGACTTTCCCTTCGACCAGCCGCCCCACGGTCCGCGGAGCGACCTCTCCCGTTTGCAGCAGTTCCGTAACGAGAACGAGGAGGGCTTTCGCACCTTGGTTTGGATTCCCTCTTTCCTGAACCACGACGCGCTAAAAGAGCTCGGCCGGTTGGTCATCCTGGACCATATCCTGACAGGGGAGCGCTTCGACCAATACGTGAGCCATCTGTCGCCGGCGGACAAGGCCAGCGCCAAGGGGTTGCTCGAAACGCAGCAGAAACAGCTTCGCGCGAAGATGGTGGCCCATTTGCAGGCAGTTTATAGCGCTGGCAGCGGGTTGGTGAACTCGGCCGACGCGGCGCACCAGTTGGAACCGAGCGAGCAATTTCAGTGTCTCGACGAGACGGGCGACATACAGCCGCCCGTCGCTGCGAACTTCAAGCAAGCGCTGACTTCGCTGCTGAGCCAGGCTCTGCAAAAGCAGTTCCCGGCACATCCGATGTTCGACGATGACGCCAACCTGCGTCCAGCCGCACTCGGTCGGGTGTTGGAAGAAGTCACGCGGGCCATTCAAACCCCGGACGGCCGCATCATCGTGGATCAATCCAAGCGACGTGAGCTGCGGCAGGTTGCCAATCCTCTCAAGCTGGGGGACATGACCACGGAGTCAGCGTTCGTGCTGGGCCACCATTGGAAGAACCATTTCGACCGGAAGGAAGCCGAGCACGGCGGACCGGTCACCGTCGCCAAGTTGCGCGAGTGGATGGATGAACCGCAGCGCTGGGGACTCCAGCGTGATTTGCAGAACCTGGTCCTGATCTTCTTCGCCACCCACGCGCAGATGAACTTCCATCTGCACGGGAGGTTGATTGAGCCTGAGATCACTGATTTGCCAGAGGAAGCCGAGTTGCGGACGCAGCGGCTGCCATCCCAAAATGATTGGGAGGAAGCCGGTAAACGGGCTGCCAGCATTTTTGGCGTGGTTGCGCCGCCCTTGTTGAACGCCGTCAACACCGCAAAGCTCGCGACGGACATCAAGGCCGTTGCCCAGCAATACAAGACACCGGCAGATCAGTTGGTCCCACTCGTGGCAAACCTATGCCAACGGGTCGATGCCAACACCGCTTCGGCACGGATCAAGACCGCCCGGGCGACAAAAGCCTTGATCGACTCTCTGGCCACGGCTGAAGGCGTTCCGGTCATTGAAGGGCTCGCCCGTGCCGCAGTTGAGACGTCGGCCTCCGCGATGGGGACGAGCTTGAAATCGTGCCAGGCCCTGGGTGAGAAGCTGAGGCAAACCAACTGGCAATTGTTGGAGGCGGTGCGCCAACTGACAGACCACCGCAAAACCGAGGCCGAAGCCATCTGGGCAGCGTTGAAGGACGCAGCGCAGAAGGATGAGTATGTCATGCCGCTCGAATCCTCGTTACGCACCGCCGAATCCAGAGCCATCGCCTTGCTGGCCGCCGTGACTGTCCCTCCGGTGGCTCCTCCAGTGACCCCGCCTGTTGTGCCTGTCGTTCCGCCCCCTGTTACGCCCGGAAAACCAGGATTACCTGCGATCCTGTTCAAGCCCAACGTCGTCGCCTCGCACCTCGCCGTGCTCAATAGTGATGAGGCCGAGATCCGTGCGTTCTACGGGAGTGACACCGAGCGCTTGCAGCGCAATCGCCGCCTGGTCGAAGAGTTGAAAAAGCTCTACGGCGAGAGCCAGGTAGAGGGAGACAGTCTTCCCGACGGCCTGCCAGCCGAACGTATCCTGGAAGCCCTGGAGGTCCACCACATCAAAGCCCTCGGCGAAGGGGGCCCGGATGAAAAGAAGAACATGATTGTCCTATCGGCCACCTTGCACGCGTTGATCCACGCAGACCCCGGGTGCCGGATTGATTTGGCAAACGGAACGATGACGCTGTTCGGGGTGCAACTGAAAGTCCGCGTCAAGTCTCCCCACCTGTAGAAACCGACGCCATGCCTGCTCCATCACCTCAACAAGTTCGCGCCCTGGTAAGCCGGCTGTGTCAAAAGCGGCACGAAAGCCCGCTGGTCGTTGGCATTCAATCACCGGCTGGCTGGACGGGCCCCTCGGAACTGGAGGTGGAGGGCGAAAAGTATGCCGTTGCCGAAGCGGATTCCCCCCTCGCCATTCGCGAACGCCTGCTTGCGGCGGAAGCGGCCGGGCAGCGATTGATGATTTTAACCCCACTGGAGACCCAAAGCCTTGGGGACGATTTGCTGGGCCGCTTGTGCAAGTTCAAACTCATTCCGCTGAGTGCTCGGGAAAGCCTGAAGGACATCTTCCAGGCCCAAGGCGTTCACCCATTCATCCTTGCCAACCGCTGGTTCGCGGACACTTTGTTAGAGTGCATTCCATCGGAGCGCGTCGCTCCAGCACCCAGCGGATTCCTGGATTTGGAGACTGCCTGGGGGCTCGTCCTGCGCCGAAAGCTCGGCATTGTCCAGAGCCATCCCGATACGCAGGATCTGCTCGCGTGGAGCGCCGACGACACACATCGCCTTTCCTGGCAAAACTGCCGGCCAGAACTCAAGGCCGCCGCGCGGGATTGGCTCAGTCAGACAGCCGGTCCAAGCGGCCTGTCGATTGTTGATTGCGTCGAAGCCGGACACGGCAAGGAAGCTGCCGCACTGGGACTGGCCTTCCAAGTGGTTGCATCGCCCGAGGCAGCCAACATCGCTCCGCTGAGGGATGCTGCGGTGAGGCTGGAGCGGTTCACAGGCAACCGGCCCATCTCGCCGACATCCGCCGAGGCTTGGAAGCGTGCTGCAACCGAGTATTTCGAATCGCTAGGGCGCCAGGGCCATGAGGTGGCAGCGCGTGATTGTTTGCAGCAGTCGGATGAACTGCTGCGCCAGGTGCAGGTGGATTCCTTTGCCTACCTCAGCGACTATTCTCCTGTCGGTTTCGAACAGCGACTCCAGCGGTCGGGTGAGACCATTCTCAAAGCCTTGGAGAATAGCAGCAGCGCCACCCTCAAGGAGCTGACGATGTTGGTGGATCTGGTTGACGACCACCAACTGGCATCGCCGGCTTCGCCTCGGGTGGACCGCCTGAGAATGGCCTTGCGGCTGACGCGTTGGCTGGCCGTCCGCAAGCCCCACGCTTCGGGCTCATTTGTCGAGTTCGCCAAGGAGCATGCTGAAGAAACCAGTTTTGTGGATTGGGCGCGGTATGCGCTTTATCCGGGTGAAAGTATCGCGTCGCTTGGCCAGGCATACGCACGACTGCTTGAAGCGGTCTCCGCGAGGAGGGAGGAGTTGAACAAACACTTCGCTCAAGCCCTTGTCCAGTGGAGTCCAACGCCGGGTTCAGAGATTATTCCCATCGAGCATATTCTGCGTGATGTGGTGGCGCCGGCGGCGACACTTCAGCCGGTCCTGCTGATCGTCCTGGACGGGATGAGCTTTGCTGTGTTCCGGGAACTGGTTGTGGATTTTGGCAAGCACGGCTGGGCCATGACCGACTTCGAAGGAAGATCAACAATTCACCTCGCCGCCGCCGCGTTGCCCACTGTCACTGAGCATTCACGTCGTGCGCTCCTGTGTGGTCGAATTGATGCTGACATGGGAGAAGTAGCTGGATTTGCCGCCAATGCTGAGTTGGCTGAAGCCTCCTCCCGGAGCCATCCTCCGCGGCTTTTCCTCAAAAGCGATTTGATGGATCCGGCCGAGGGAGGCCTTTCAAAAGAAGTGCGCGATGAAATCGGTTCACCGCGGCGGAGGGTGGTCGCGGCGGTGGTCAACGCCGTGGATGATTTGCTGACCAAAGGCGACCAGATTTCTTTGCCGTGGAAGCTTGACCACTTGCATGTTCTCGCGCGGCTGCTCGATGTGGCACAGGCCGCTGGCCGCCTCGTGGTTTTGACTAGCGACCATGGGCATGTGCTGGAATACCAAGGCGAACTGCGCGCGGGAGGGGAAGCAGACCGCTATCGTTCCACTGGGAGCGTCCCGGGCAACGGGGAGCTCGAGGTATCCGGATCAAGAGTTGGAGGATTCGCGGGGGGCCGTTTCATCGCTCCTTGGAGCGAACGCATCCATTACACCCCGCGGAAAGCGGGTTACCATGGTGGGTTGTCGCCACAAGAGGTCATTGTTCCAGTGGCGTTGTTCAGCCGAGAGGAATTCAATGTGAAGGGCTTGGTCCCAGCTCCGGTGGCCCAGCCGTCATGGTGGACGGAAGAAGCGACGGGAGGGATGGAGGAACCCCTGACTGGAACCAAAGCTACGAAGATCGAACGCGAGCTGCCATTGTTCGTGGCCGCAGAGCACCGGGCACAAGCCGCGGCCAGGGATTGGATCGAGCACCTGCTGGCATCACCGGTTTACCAACGTCAGGCGGGCCTTGCCGGCCGAACCGCTCTCTCACCGGATCTGCTGCGTGCCATTCTGGGCGCGTTGCAGGACCGTGGTGACCGCATTCTCAAATCCGCACTGGCCCAGCGAATCGGACAGCCGGAGTTTCGGGTTCCCGGATTGGTTGCCAGTTTGCGGCGGGTTATGAATGTGGACGGGTATCCAGTGATCACGTTCGAGGAGGCGTCCGGCACCGTGTGCCTGAACCGGCAACTCCTCAAGACACAATTTGAAATAGGGTAAAGACGTTATGATCAGCCCACAGCGACGAATCGAAATTCTGGACGCCCTCAGGCGTGGGACAGTTCCCCGCCGGGGGTTGGAGGCGTTCGCTGTGGGGATAGATCGGTTTGAAGGCGCATTCGACGAGGAACTGAAGCAAGTCGCTTCTGGAGGAAGCGTTTTTAAAGCCGTCCGCGGTGAATATGGCTGCGGCAAGACGTTCCTGGCTCGTTGGTTGCAGGATCGGGCGCAACGCGCCGGTTTCGTGACGGCTGAGGTGCAAATCAGTGAAACAGAGACTCCGTTGCATCGGCTGGAAACGGTTTATCGCCGACTGATCGAGCGCTTGAGCTCTACCGAGGGTGACGACGGAGTATTTCGGGCGTTGGTTGATGGCTGGTTCTTCGCGCTCGAGGAGGATGTCCTGGCCGGCGGAGACGCAGCCACAGCCGCTCCCGAAAGGTTGCTGGAGCAGACCAATGAATTGCTGGAGAAGCGCCTCGCGGCCATCAACCGCGTGGCTCCGGCTTTCTGCATGGCGCTCCGGGGCTATCGCAACGCTCAGGCCCGAGGTGTGGCCCCTGTAGCGGATGGACTCATCGCATGGCTGGGGGGGCAGCCGAATGTCGGCATGGAAGCGAAACGCGCTGCGGGCATCAAGGGAGACGTGGACCATTTCGCAGCCCTTGGATTCCTGCAGGGATTGCTTGTCGTCCTCCGGGATTCGGGGCGCCCGGGAATGGTGGTGGTGCTGGATGAGGTGGAAACTCTCCAACGCATGCGCGGCGATGTTCGGGACAAGGCACTGAATGCCCTTCGCCAACTCATGGACGAGATCGACAGCCGACGCTTTCCTGGACTGTATTTGATCATCACCGGAACCCCTGCATTTTTCGACAGCCCGCAGGGGATTCAGCGACTGCCGCCGCTGGCTCAGCGGCTGCACGTGGACTTTAGTGGCGATCCCAAATTCGACAATCCGCGCGCCGTGCAATTGCGCCTTAAGCCATTCGACATGGGTGGGCTTGTCGAGGCGGGCAGCCGGGTGCGAGACATTTTCGCCGACGGCTCTCCACGGGGCGACCGCATCCGCCAGCTGGTGGACAAGGCTTTTCTGGATCGGCTGGCCGGACTGATCGCTGGCAAGCTGGGCGGCAAGGTCGGCCTCGCGCCGCGCATCTTTTTGAAGAAGCTGGTCGCGGATATTCTGGACAAGATTGATCAGTATCCAGAATTCGATCCGGGTCGGGATTACTCGCCGTCCTTGGTTCCGAGCGAATTGAACGAAGCCGAGAAAGCGGCAACGCCGGCAGGCTCGGTGGATGACGTCAATATCAAGGTGTGAGTGCGTTCGACCGTTTACATCCTGCCCTCCAGCACCACGTCGTCAATTCCCTCGGCTGGCGTGAACTGAGGCCCTTGCAGGAGAGCAGCATCGTGCCGATTCTCGAAGGTCGGCATGTCCTGCTGCTTGCCCCCACGGCAGGAGGCAAAACCGAAGCAGCCTTTTTCCCGGCCCTCTCACGGCTGTTGACGGAGAACTGGACAGGACTCAGCGTGATCTACGTTTGTCCGCTGAAAGCCCTCCTGAACAATCTGCATCTGCGGCTTCAACAATACTGCCAGTGGGCGGGTCGGACCTGCGCGCTTTGGCATGGGGATATCAGCCAGGGCACAAGGGCCAAAGTGCTGAAGGAGGCGCCAGACATTTTGTTAACGACCCCTGAGTCCTTGGAGGTCATGCTGATATCCAGTCGCGTGGATAAGCGGGTATTCTTCGGGAATCTTCGGATGGTCATCGTGGATGAGCTTCACGCCTTCGCTGGGGACGATCGTGGATGGCATCTGCTGTCGGTCCTCGAACGGCTGACGCGGATTGCCGGCAGGGAAATCCAGCGAATCGGCTTGTCCGCCACGATCGGCAACCCGGACGAGCTCTTGGACTGGCTCGCCGGCCACTGCGCAGGAAATCGCGAGCTGGTGGTCATCCCTGCTGCGTCCACTGTCCGCCAGGAGGTTCAGGTCGATTACGTCGGCAGTTTGGAAAACGCCGCTACCGTCATATCACGGCTGCATGCCGGTGAAAAGCGACTCGTATTCTGCGACAGCAGGTCACGCGTCGAGCAGCTCGCCTCCCACCTCCGAAACCTGGAGGTCGAGACTTTTGTCTCCCACAGCTCGCTCAGTGTGGATGAGCGGCATCGCGCCGAGTTGGCGTTCGCGCAAAGCTCGAATTGTGTGATCGTCGCGACGAGCACTTTGGAGCTTGGCATTGATGTTGGCGACTTGGACCGGGTAATCCAGATCGACGCGACCGGTTCTGTCGCCTCATTTCTGCAGCGCCTGGGAAGGACCGGTCGCCGCCCTGGAGCCGTTCGTAATTGCCTTTTTCTCGCCACCGACCAGGAGTCGCTGATTCAGGCCATCGCAATCGTCGAGCAATGGCGGAGCGGGTATGTGGAGCCGATCCAGCCGCCCGTCCTGCCACTGCATATTCTGGCCCAGCAGATCATGGCTTTGGCCTTACAGGAGAAGGGGATAGGAATACGATCCTGGCAGGAGTGGCTGCTGAGGCTGCCGGCTTTTGCGAAGATTCCGGAAGAAGACCGGGCAGCGATCCTCAAACACATGCTCGATGGTGGCTACCTGCAGGAGGATCAAGGGATTCTATGGCTTGGACGCGAGGGAGAGGAGAGTTTCGGCTACCGCAATTTCATGGAGTTGTTCTCCGTGTTCACCAGCACGCCTGAATTCGCCGTTTATTGGGGCCGGCAGCATTTGGGCTCGGTGCATGAATCCACCTTTATCGCGCGAAACGAGGGGCCGATTCAGCTTTCACTCGCCGGCAGGGCGTGGCGTGTCGAAGACTTGAACTGGTCTGACCGAACGGCATTTGTAAGTCCAGCCCAGGAGCGAGGCATCTCCCGCTGGTTGGGGTTGGGCCGACCGCTGTCCTTCGCTTTATGTCGGAAGATCAGGAGTGTCCTGACCTCCGACGGTGGTTACGAATACCTCTCACGGAGAGCGACCGAGGGTTTGGCTGAAGCCCGCGAGGAGTTCTGTTGGCTGAAGCCAGACGTCGTGTGCGTCCGAACACCCGCAGGTGAAGATCGGACCGAAATCTGGACTTACGCCGGCCACAACGTTAATGCGTCTCTCAGCAACGGGCTGAGCCATGTCGCCGACAAGCAGGCCACCGTTGATAATTTTCGATTGCGGATAAACGAGCTGGTTTCTGCGGACCTCGTTCACCAGTGGTTCTCCGAGATGCGGAAACTGGGGCCTCTGCCGCCGGCCATCCGTGACCTAAGTGCCTTGCTTGAGCGACTGAAATTCAGGCAATGCCTACCGGACCAACTGGCGGAACGGATGATCCTGCTCCGGACAATGCCAGGCCCGGAAGCCATGGCACTTTTGGAGGAACCTCTGGTCTTCGTTCACTGGAACCCGGGCCACACTTCCCAGCGGTGAACGATGAAGGTGCAGCAGCGTTATATATATTATGACAGGAACATACGCCAACCCACGAAATGAACTAGACCAGATTGTCGTTGATGATAAATCGAAGCTGTGGCTAAGAGACAACCAACTGGTGCCACGCACCTGGGAGATCTCAGATCAGGAAGCCATGCGCATTCGGAGCCACCGCGTTGGATTGAGAGTATTCTTTTCACCAGCATTTACGTATGACTTTTCACTTTATCCGGTCGTGAATGGAGGCTTTGTCCACCTGACCTTCTTTGACGCCGAGTTGTTGAATCGCCGCCTTCTGATTCGAGAGGAGGCAATTGCGGTAATTCTACATGAACTGGGCCATGAGGTGAACAAATTTGCGTCGCGGCTTCGGGACGGCTCAGACGAGCGGAGGGCAGAAACCGAAAATCGATGTGCGCACGGAATTGACGAGCACGACGCCGACGACTATGCCCGGCATTGTGGCTTCGGCAATCACTTGGTGAATGCGTTCGAGAAACTAAGGGCTTCAGGTGCGTCATACTTCAATACCGCTGGAATTCAGGAACGGATTGATCGAATCAATGCTGAAGCGCCGATGCAGCTTCACTTTATTCACGCTCCCTGAGCCTGCTAAACACATGCCAACGCCGATCTGGAGTCGAAAGGTGCGCCATGCTTATCGAGGCACGCCGTCAAACACGAAGTGATCTCGCATCGATGAAGAAGGAATTCTCAGTTAAGCAGTCAAAAGCGCTACCTCTTAATGTCTATCTTGACCAGAGCGTCTATGGATATTTTCTGAATGAATCGCCCTTAGACTGGACAAAGTGTGGCCTCGCACGACAGCTTCTGGAAGCGCAAGCCATGGGTGCGTTGCAGGTCTGGGCGAGCCCAACAAATGTTCTCGAAACACTTCAAGCAACTGACCTTGCACGACGACGTCAGCTTGCTCAGATAATTCTCGATTTGGTAGGGGCACAACGGATGTGGCACGGCCATGACCTTCAGACGATAAAGTTTTTCATGGAGTTCCTGAAAAGGTGCGCACCAGATGTGATCCGGTATCCACAATTCTTGAAAGCGCGCGTTGGAAACGCGCGACGCATTTGGCTCGGCGGGCTGGCGCTGATAGCCGCCGCTGAGGAACTGCCTCTCTCA
>SERZ01000482.1_pt1 | contig 26785 bp, 15 predicted proteins | sample 3171461 | NCBI WGS metagenome assembly SERZ01 (sample SAMN06051861, study PRJNA518727) | freshwater metagenome | biome: subpolar coniferous forest; feature: holomictic lake; material: water; isolation source: holomictic Lake 227, 6 m depth | place: Canada: near Kenora, Ontario | collected... | reverse complement strand
GTGAAAATCCGTTTGATTATGAACGGGGATTTCTGATTGATTTTAATTTGAAGACAGGAGCGTCTGACAAGAAGGCGACAACCCAGCGCAAATTAAGCCAGATGAAGGGCATGTTTGCGGATGATGTTGCGTATGCAGAAATGCTCAAGCAGGGCGATCCTGTTGTCTATGAATTTCATGAAATGGGGGTGCCAGAGCATGCGGGCGACCTTGCCTTTGGCTGTTCCATTACTTATCCTGGAAAGGTGGGGCATGAGTATTTCATGACCAAGGGACATTTTCACACGATTCTGGATACTGCGGAGATTTATTATTGTATGGGCGGTCATGGTTATATGTTGCTGGAAAACCCTGAAGGCGATTGGTCTGCGCAGGAATTGACGCCCGGCAAGGTTGTTTACGTTCCTAAACGCTATGCGCATCGCAGTATCAACGTCAGTGCAACGGAGCCGCTTTTTACGTTCTTTGTTTTTCGTGCGGACGCCGGACATGATTACGGTACCATTGAAACCAAGGGTTATCGTAAACTTCTGGTTGAGAAGGATGGTCTGCCCGCAGCGATTGACAATCCGAAATGGAAGTAACGGAGGGGACCATGAAAATATTAGCGACGCCCACATCTTTTCTGAAACCTGAAAATGCGCAAGCCAGGAAAACACTTGAAGCATTTGCAGATGAAGTGGTTTACAACGAAACAGGGAAGCCTCTTCAACCCGAAGAGATCCTTGCCCGCCTTGAGGGGGTAGATGGATATGTGGCGGGTCTCGACTACATCACCGCTGAGGTCATTGAAAAAGCACCTGCAAGTCTGAAAGTCATTAGTCGCTATGGCGCGGGTGTTGACCGCGTGGACTTGCCAGCATGCAAGCGCAGAGGTATTATTGTGACCAATACCCCAGGCACCAATGCCGTGGCAGTCTGCGAATTGGCGTTCGCATTGATGCTCTGTGTCGCGCGCAATATTCCCCGTCTGCACAAGGCCGTGGAGGCTGGGGAGTGGCCACGGAATGAGGGTATGGAGCTGAATGGCAAGACCCTCGGCATTGTGGGCCTTGGAGCCATTGGCAAAAATCTTGCGAAACGCGCAATCGCTTTTGGTATGACGGTGGTTGCGTATGATCCCTTCTTTGATGAGTCGTTTGCTTCTGCGAACGGTATTGCAAAGAAGACGATGGATGAAGTGATCACCACATCTGATTTTGTTTCCTTGCATGTGCCCTTAAACGACGAGACGAAACGCATGATCCATGCGGAACGTATTGCAAAGATGAAAAAGGGTGCTATCATTATCAATACCGCGCGGGGCGGGCTCATTGATGAAGAGGCGGCTGCGCAAGCGGTTGTCAGCGGGCAACTGGGTGGCCTCGGGTTGGATGCGTTTGAGCAGGAGCCGCTGTTGGTGTCGCCGCTAAAGGGATTGAAGAATGTGATCTTTACGCCGCACACGGGCGCGCATACGGCTGAAGCAGTCAAGGGTATGGGGATCATGGCGGTTGACAACATCATCAAGGTGTTGAAGGGTGAGAAGGTTAGTTCGTTAGTGCGTTAGTGTTTTGTTTGGAGTTCCGCCTTTAGGCGGCAAGGTTCATACGATAAGGGGAAACAGGGATGAGAAAAGTATTATTTGTTATGGGGTGTTTAGGGGCGACATTTTTTGCACAGGCTGTTGAGTGGAAGTATACCTTTATAAAGCCTGCTGACGATTGGTTTAAGCAGGACTTTAAGGATGACGCCTGGAAGAAGGGCGAAAGCCCCTTTGGTACACCCGGCACGCCGAATATTGAGGTGAAGACCGAGTGGCGCACAAAAGATATTTGGATGCGTCGCGCATTCCAATTGGAACCTAAGAAGATAATCCCGTGTGTCCTCAAGATGATCCACGATGAGGATGCGACCGTCTATATCAATGGTTTAAAGGCTTGTGAGACGAAGGGGTATATTACGGAATATCGTGAATTTTCCATCTCGAAGGAGGCGCAAGCGACCCTGAAAGAGGGACAGAATTTCATTGCTGTTCATTGCTTGCAGACTTCGGGCGGGCAGGGGATTGATGTAAATATCGGGCCTCGTCCGTCCGTCTCGTCCCCTGAAGAAGCTATTGTTTTTGTTGAACAGTTGTTGGGGCAACCCTTACAGAAGAAGGCTCAGACATATCATCAGCTTTGGGATGCGATTGAGACGAGCGATGAGTTGCTGGCTGATTGGTTGCGCCAAGATTTAAAGGATAATTATGGAATGGCCTTGCTAAATAAGGGGGATTGCGTTGCGCAACTGAAGGTTGCCATGGAAGCGGCTCTGGCTGACGTGCGGACGAATGTGGGTGGCAAATGGAATACCGAGCAAGTACCTGCTGGAAATGACGTAAAGGCCATGCTCGCTTTTTATCGCAAGGTTTGCTTGGCGCGTCGCGCCGCTCGTCTGAAACCTGTTTTTAGCGGCATGCCGAGGCTTGTCTATGCGCGTCACTTTGTGATGGGCGGATCACACTATGCCTATACGGAAGCCGTCTCTGATGCTCAGGCGGAACGCAATTTTGGGGCTGGCGGTCAGCTCTGCCTTGCAGACGCGACACCGGACGGACTTTGGAAAGAGACCATTCTTTTGGAGACAAAGGAAGGAATCATTCGTGATGTCGATGTGGACTTTGACGGCAAGAAGATCATGTTCTCGTGGAAAAAGTCTGACCGCGAGGATGACTACCATCTTTATGAATGCACCTTGGATGCTACTGGGACGAAGATTGGAGAGATGCGTCAGCTTACGGAGGGCGTGGGGGTCGCAGATTATGAAGGGTGTTATCTTGCCGATGGAAAGATTATCTTTAACTCTTCGCGTTGTATGCAGACGGTTGATTGCTGGTGGACAGAGGTGAGTAACCTGTATGGGTGCGACGCCAACGGGAAAAACATTCGGCGCATGGCTTTTGACCAAGTACATGATAACTATCCGACCCTCACGTGGGACAACCGCATTCTGTACACGCGCTGGGAATACAATGACCGTTCCCAGATGTATCCTCAGCCCTTGTTCCAGATGTTCCCAGACGGCACCGCACAGACTGCGGTCTATGGCGAAAATTCCTGGTTTCCGACGACCATTGCGCATGCCCGCGCTGTTCCGGGGTCGCCGAACATCTTTGCTATTGCAACGGGACATCACTCCTTCCAGCCGGGCGAGCTGATTTTCATTGAGCCCGCCAAGGGACGTCAAGAAACGGAAGGCATCACGATTGTGGCGCCTGTCCGTCCGCCGCCGGCAATAGATCCGATCCGCATCGATGGCTATGGACAAGAAAACGATCTCTTTGCTTATCCCTATCCGATCGACCAGAAGCAACTGGTGGTGACGTACAATCCCATCGGCTGGGGCGCGAAGGGCGGAGGTCGTCGTGACCGTGATCGCAAGACAGGCTTTGGTATTTACTGGATGGATATCGATGGCAAACGTGAGATACTTGCCTCGCGTCTGGGCTTGGCTTGCGGACGTGCGGTGCCGCTTGTTCCACGTAAGCGTCCGTTGCAACGCCCCTCCATGGTGCAGGACGGCAAGCGAGAGGGTTCCTTCTATATTCAGGACGTGTATGAAGGCGAGCCCATGAAGGATGTAAAGCGCGGCACCATTAAGACGCTGCGCGTTGCTGAGCTTGAATTCCGCGTGGCAGGCATTGGCAATAATGGCAATGGAGGGCCGGGTGGCGGTGCGCTGGTGAGTACGCCTGTTGCGATTGGTAATGGCGCGTGGGATCCGAAGATACTCGTGGGCGATGCAAAGGTCTACGAGGACGGATCTGTCTTCTTCAAGACAGAATCCTGCAAGCCGATTTACTTTATTTTGCTGGATGAAAAGGGACGTATGGTTCAGACCATGCGAAGCTGGACAACACTTCAACAGGGCGAGAATGCTTCGTGCGTCGGATGCCATGAGAATAAGAATAGCGTCCCCTCCAGCTATAAGAAAAGCACCACAAAAGCGCTAGCCACAGGCGCACAGGCCTTGGCACCGATCAATGGGCCCAAGCGCGGCTTCAGCTTTACCAAGGAAGTTCAGCCGATTCTCGACCGTCATTGCGTGAAGTGTCATGATGGAAAGGGAGACAAACTTCCAGGAACCTATGATTTGACAAAGACGCCTGTATTGGACTCGGGTGCGAAACGCACCTGGTTGCAGTCCTATTTGACACTGACTCATTCACGTTCAGATGAGAAGAAGGGGGGCCAGCGTTGGCGCGGCAATGCAGACCACGAGTTGCTAAACTGGATCACTGCGGCTTCGACGGTCAAACTGATTCCGCCCTATTTCAAAGGATCGAATACCAGTCCGTTCTTTAAAAAGCTGGATGCTGGCCATTGCAAGACCATCACAGCCCAAGAAGTCGCTGTTATCGCGATGTGGGTTGACCTCTGCGTGCCCTTCTGCGAAAACTATACGGAGGCTGGCGCCTGGAGTGACGGCGAGCGCGAAAAATATGACCTCTACATGAACAAGCGCATCAAATATAAAACAGCAGTCGAGTAAGCGTTAACGGCATTGGAATGCTGGAATAATGGAATGGTGGGAGAAGTCGCTTTTGGGAGGGACGAGCGCCTGGCTGCCTACACTACGGCTACGGCGTGGCAGGCGGTTCTACCTACCTTGCGCGCTACGCGCTATCTCGGTTTGTGACGGATTGACCCCTTGACCGATTGACTGAGTGAGCGACTAACGCGACTGACCGCATTGACAAGGTTGACCGATTGAGTCGCTAGTACGAAAACGCGACTGTTCCTGCAAGTCCCAGGTCCCGTGTCCCAAGTCCTCGTCGAAAGGTAGGGTCCGGTCCGGCCACTGCCGGACCGGATCTTGGTGAGCCGCAGTTTTCAATAAACAAGGCAATAAGGCAATCACGCAATAAGGTACAAGCGTATTCGCTTCACATTTTTTTGAATTTTAACGCACATTTTTAATTATGGTGTCAATATACATAATGAGGTAAGCTAGAAAGTAATGATGGTTGTGATCGGAATTCAACGAGGTGTGGCTCACGGGAGATGTATATGGATGATACAAAAACCAACGAACAATTCATTCAGTTGCTACTGGCTAACCAAGCTCGTCTTTATGGGTTTATCATTTCCCTGCTGAGAAATCATTCACATGCGGATGATATTCTGCAGGAGACTTATCTTGTGCTGTTTCGGCGCTTTAGTGAGTTCCAGCCCGGCACGAGTTTTTACGCTTGGGCGTGCCGGATTGCCTTGTATAAGGTGTTGGATCACCGCAAGCGGCAGACGCGCAGCCCCGTCGTGAATTGGGATGCAGAGCTGCTGGAAAATATTGCCGAGGAGCAGTTAAACCAAGCCGATGAATTGGAGCGCCGAGCCAGTGCGCTTGAACAGTGCATGAAAAAGTTACCGACGGAAGAGCGTGATTTGGTAGAGCGCTGTTACCAGACACGTGTTTTTGTGAAGGACGTGGCGAGAGATCTCCAGTGTCCGATGGATACGGTTTATAAGAAATTGAGGCGGATTCGCGGATTGCTGTATGACTGCATCACCCGCCGTTTGTCAGAGGAGATTTGCACATGAGTATACACGCCAAAGAGCAAGAGGTTCTGAAAGAACTCATCGATACGCTTCTCGAGGAGCGTGCGACGCCGGAGCAGGACGCACAACTGGAAAAGAGGTTGAAAGCGGATCCTGCCGCACGGGAGTTTTACGTGAAGTACATGCATCTGCATGCACGCATGCTGTGGCGCTATCGGGGGGAATCCGAACATGTCGGGACTTTCGATGAGAAGGAAGAGCCTGTCGCGCCGGTGACGGTGCCGTATCAGGAGGCTACGCGGTTCCCGCTGCGCTGGCTGGCGCTGGCGGCTTCGGTTGCCCTTTTGCTGGGGGTGGGCGCGGTGCTGCGGTTCCAGTCACAGGGCGGACGGCAGGAGGTGACGGGCAGGGCCTTCGTTTCTCGACCCGACGAGGTGGCCACGCTGGTCAATGCGGTGAAATGTCTGTGGGGCACCAGCCGGCAGGCGACGGCGGTCGGAACCCGTCTGACGTGCGGAACGGTTCAGTTGGTTCAAGGGTTGTGCGAAATCGAGTTCGACAGCGGCGCCCGGATGATCTTGGAGGGGCCGAGTGTGTTGGAGATCCAGTCGCGTGACCGGGCCTTCCTTCGAACCGGCGCGGTAACGTGCATGGTTCCCAAGAAAGCCATCGGGTTCGTCGTCCAAACGCCCAGCTCACGGGTGGTGGATTTCGGAACCGAGTTTGGAATCAGGGCCGAGGAGTCCGGCGCGAGCCAGGTCCACACCTTCACAGGCTTGGTGAAAGTGGAGTCTTCTCAAGAACTGATGGAGCAGATATCGCGCACGGGTGACGTGCGCAATGCCACGGAGTTGCTGGCAGGACAGCAATTGCAGATCGACGCGGACGGACGCGCGACCCTGTTCAGCACCAACTCGGTGGGTGAAGGTTTTGTACGAAGCCTGCCGAAAGAGGAGCCGCAGGATGTTCGTAACTCTTATGCCCGGCTTGTGCTGGCGGACCGGCCGGTTGGGTTCTGGCGTTTCGAAGAAGAGGCGATGAGCAACAACACGGTGACGGTCGACTGTTCCGGTCTCCGTCGCGCGGGCAGCTATCACGGCAATGTCCGCTCGGTTCCTGGGGTGCCAGGCATCGGTGGGCGGGCGGCGTGCTTCGATGGCTCTTCGGCGTTGATGCGCGTACCGCATGATGCGGGCTTATCCTTGAACAGCCTCTCGGTGGAGTTCTGGATTTGCACCAGCGAGAATTGGAGCAACACGTACTGGCCGGGGGATGCGGTACTTGTCAGCAAGGATGTGCCTGGTCTCGGTGCTGATTGGAGTCTTGCCGGCGGCTCATTCACGCCGGGGCAGAACGAGGGCCGCGTGATCGTCGGTATCGGGTCGCAGCAAGAGTGGCGTTCTCCAACCAAGAAGGAGGATCAACTCATGGGCTCGTTGTTCAGGATCAACGACGGAGTCTGGCATCACCTGGTGTGGACCCGCGACAGCGCGGGTGCCAACCGGCTTTACGTCGACGGTGTTGTTGCCGTCTCGATGGACGACAGCGGCGGACCTATCAACAATCCGATGGATATTGAAGTCGGAGGCTGTCTACGATCGGCGAAAGCAGGGGTTTCAGTGCGTCCCCTCGATGAAAAAGGCAAGGAACTCAATGAGCGTAGCTTTTTGGATGGCAAGTTGGACGAGTTGGCCATTTACGATCACGTCCTCAGCCCAGAGCAAGTGAGTGCCCATTACAGGGCCGGAAAGTAAGGCACGAAAAGATTTTTAAACTATTTCATCCCACTTTTTTCAACTTCGGACATTTATCTACAGGTAGGAGAGTCGTATGAACACGAAAAACAGGAGTCAGGAGAGTCGTATGAACACAAGAAATAGGGCACAGGTTTCACGGAAGGTCAGCGTTGCATGGATGGGTATGTTCGCGGTGTGTCTCGCGCTGGCGGCGGGAACGGCGGGGGCGGGTACCGTCACCGTCACCGATGATTTCAGCACGTCCCACGACTACTTGACGGCAGGCGTCAGCGGCACGATCTGGGACGGGGTTTACAACCAATCAGCCGCCAACGTTCTCAATACGACGGGCACTGCGGGTCAGTTGACCATCGGCACTACCACCAACGGTGCGGTCGGTTGGGAAGGCACGAAGGCCACTGCCCCGTTCCTCTACAAAAGCGTGACCGGCGACTTCGATGCCCGCGTCCAGGTGACCGCCGGGACAACGGCCAACTATACGATTGCCGGGCTGCTGGTCCGCCTGAACCCGGCCAATGCCGACGGTGACGCGGGAGAGGACTTCGTGATGGTCACCTATAAATGGTTCAACCTCTATAACGGGCTCGTAAGCGTCAATAACAACGCCCAGACCGAAACACAGTTTACCGCCGGCGGCGGGAAATACTTGCGGCTGACGCGCACCGGCAACGTATTCAATGGGTATACCAGTAGCGACGGGACGACTTGGACGAAACAGGCATGGTTCGGCGGCAGCACTGACCTCACCCGCGCCGACCTCGGCGGCACCGTGCAGCTCGGCCTGATCGAGGGCGCGTTCGTCATCACCGTCAATCCCACGTGGGTTCGGTTCGACAACTTCTCGTTGACAACCACGAACACCGCCACAACGACCACGTTGGCCTCTTCGGCCAATCCGTCCACCGTCGGCGATTCGGTCACCTTCACGGCGACGATCGCTCCGGCCAGCGGCGCGGTTGTTCCCACGGGATCGGTTCAGTTCATGACCAATGGCGTCGCCTTGGGCGCGCCGGTCACGGTCACCACCGGAACTAGCCCGACCGGCACCGCGTCCATCGCCACCAGCGCGCTGCCGGTGGGAACGCACACGGTCACAGCGGTATTCACCGCCACCGGCACTTTCGACGACAGCACCGGCACGCTGCCCGGTGGCCAGAGTGTCACCTTGCCAGCCGTCGGCACCACCACCACTCTGGCGCTGCGTAGTCCATGGACTTCCTCCTCGACCTACGGCGATGCGTTGCAGTTTGACGTGACGGTGACCGGCGCCAACCCGTCCGGAACGGTGAAGATCAGGAACGGCGGTTTCGGCGGCACCGAGATTGGCACGGGCACCCTATCCGGAGGCTCCGTGACCGTGACCGTCAACCCGCTGAACGCGTTGACGGTGGGTAGCTACGCCAACATCGTGGCCGTTTACCTAGGCGACAGTGGCAATGCCTCCAGCACATCAACGGCCCTGGGCACTCAAACGGTGGCCAAGAAGGCACTGACCATCCCCAACGCGGCGGCGCAGAACAAAACTGATAACGGCAATAACACCGCCACCCTCACCGGCACGCTCGCCGGAGTGGTGAGCCCCGACTCGGTGACGCTGACACTGTCCGGCACTTTCGCAGACGCGAACCCGGGGATCAACAAACCCGTAACCTCCACCTCCACCATTGACGCGACCTCGCAGGCCAACTACACCCTGACGCAGCCCACCGGCCTGACGGCTTCTATTGTGGCGGTGGGGGCTGCGAACTATACCAATTCGGTGTCTGGAAATTGGAGTGCGGCAGGAAGCTGGACGGGCTCTGCGCCCCCCACCGGCGGCGTATCGGAAGCCGTGATCGTCTTCAAGCCCACAGCTATCGACAATAGTATTAATGATTTGTCCGGTGCGTTCTGGCTCAACCAGTTGAATGTGGTGCCGAACTACGCCGTGAATCTTTCTGCCTCCGGCGGCAACTCCCTGCTCTTCACAAAAACCAGCGGCGGCACCCTGCCGTCGATCGCCAATGCTGGAACCAGCACACTCACCCTCAACACGCCCATCACTCTGGCCACCAACCTGACCATTAACGCGGTGTCCGGTGGCGCCATCACCATCACCAGCAACATCACAGATGGCGCGTTGGGTTATGGCATCACCAGTAGCGGTGCCGGCACCCTGACGCTCTCCGGCGCTAACACCCTTTCAGCCGGACTGACGTCGACTGGCGCCGGCACTACCTGGCTGCGCGACAACACCATGAACTTGGGCACGGTGATGCTCAATAAAAATAATGGTGCAGGTAATGTCCTCAACCTTACCAATGTCACCCTGACTTCCGGACCCGTAACGATAGGGGCTTTGTGGAATAATGGCGACATCGTGAATCTTTATTCCAATACCCAATGGAACGCGGCAAGTCTTGATATGCCCGCCAACAGTAATGCGAAGTTGACTATCAATGGCGGAGCAACTCTGAATGTAACCAACGGCTTCAGCTTGCGCGCTGGCGGTATCATCCTTAACGATGGATCAACCGTGAGTGTTTGCAACTCAGGCATATCGAAACCGTACTGGGATTCTGCCAGTCTCTGCCTCAACGGCGGGAGTCTCGTAATCTCCAACTGCCCCACTGCTATAAACCCCACTGGGAATCCTTTTACAGTAACGATCAGCAACGGTACAGTCATGGTCATCAACTGTCCTGTCGCCTTCGGCGGTGGTGGCGGCGGGGCGGTGTCCCAATACGGAGGCACGGTGATCATTCACGGCAATGCCGCTTTCGACACTAGTAGCACTTATAACATGCCGACCTACGCCATCAGCGGGGGCAGCCTGATCCTGACGAATGGCGCGTATATTCCGGCCTTGCACACTTTTACTGCGAGTGGAAATGCGGTGGTATCAGTCGGCACTTCCGGGAATCAGAATAATTTTGGCGGCACGTGGTCACCAGTGGTCACCATTACGGACAACGCGCAGGTCACGTTTGCCTCCCCTCTCCGGATCACTTATGTATATGGTAGCAGCTTTAGTGCTACTCTGAACCTGAGCGGCGGTGTGCTGACCGTCCCGGCGTTTACGACGAGTACGGGGACTGGGACAGGCACGGTCAACTTCAATGGTGGCACCCTGCGATTCTCCGCCAATAACACTGTGGCTAATTATAGTTACACCGTCTTCAACGTGCTGGCTGGCGGCGCGGTCATTGACAGTAGCGCCGTGGCGGTAACAAATAACCAAGCGCTGCTTAACGGCACTGCCGGCGCAACGGATGGCGGGTTGACCAAACTCGGCACCGGCAGTTTGACGCTCGGCGCGAACAATACCTATAAGGGCAGCACAACGATCAGCAATGGCACCTTGAGACTGTTAGCCACGGGGTCGATCAGCAACTCGGCCGTAATCAATGTGACGAGAGGCACCGTGTTCGATGTGAGTGCCTATACCTCGGGGTACACCCTCACGAACAACCAGATTCTTGCCGGGAACGGGGGTGTGACCGGTGCGGTCGTGGTCGCCTCCGGCGCCGGGGTTTCCGGCGGAGGTACGAATGACGTCGGCACTCTGACATGTGCCAACAATCTGACCTTGAATGCAGGGGCTAAGGTCTATTGGAACTACAGCGGCACCACGCAGGATCTGATCAATGTGACGGGCACGCTTAACTTGCCGACAATGGCGACGGTGAATGTCAGCCAAGTGACCTCCGGCACGCTGCCCAATCCGGCGGTGCTGTTCACGTTTGCGACCGGTGCCGGAGTCGCGGCGGCCAACGGTACGCTGGGAAGCTGGGTGATCAACGGTGCCCCTCCTTCTACCCGCATCAGAGTACTCAATAACCAGGTTATTATGGATAAGCCACTAGGAACGCTCATTCGCATCTTTTAATGGCGACAATGATACTGATCAAAATCGTATCCTCCATCCTTGTCGCCCTGCTGTTGGTACAGCCGGCCGCGCTGTATGCCGCAGACGCGTCGGCGTCGGCTTCAGCGCAGGCTTGCGTGCTCAAGGCTGAGACGTTCCGGCACTACGCCGAGGACTTTGCCCGCAATGACCACGAGCTGTACAAAAATGCCTTCTCGAATGCCCTGGCTTGGGATTTTCTGAAGGCTAACATCCCGCTGCTGGACTGTCCGGACGAGGAGATTCTGAAGACCTATTACTTCCGCTGGTGGACGTATCGGAAACATATCAAACAGACGCCCGCTGGCTTTATCGTGGATGAGTTTCTGCCCAATGTTTCTTGGGCTGGAAAATACAACTCCATCAGTTGCGCGGCGGGGCATCACCTGTATGAAGGCCGCTGGCTGGCGGATCCCAAGTATCTCGACGACTATACGCGGTTCTGGTTCCACGGCGGCGGCGACCCGCGGCGCTATAGCTTCTGGGTCGCTGATTCAATATGGGCGCGTTACTGTGTTACAGGTGAAAAGAAACTGCCGCTCGATCTTTTGCCGGAGCTTATCCGGAATTACGAGGCATGGGAGAAGTCAAATCTTGATGCGAACGGACTCTTCTGGCAGATAGATGATCGCGATGGCGGTGAGATGTCCATTGGCGGCAGTGGCTACCGCACGACGATCAACGGTTATCAATTTGGCGACGCGCTGGCAATTGCACGGATTGCAGAACTGGCAGGCAAGCCGGATGTTGCTGGTCGCTATCGCGATAAGGCCGCATCAATCAAGAAGCTCGTCCAAGAGAAATTGTGGGATGCCGACGCTAATTTCTTCAAGGTCTTACCGCGCGGTGAAAACAAGAAGTTTGCGGATGTACGCGAGGAATACGGTTACACGCCGTGGTATTTCAACATGGCAGATCCGAGGTTTGCAGTCGCATGGAAACAACTCATGGATCCGCAGGGATTCTACGCGCCCTACGGCCCCACCACCGCTGAACAGCGACATCCCAAATTTGCCATTTCCTATAAAGGCCATGAATGCCAGTGGAACGGTCCGAGCTGGCCCTATGCAACCGCTGTTACGCTTACCGGTCTGGCGAACCTGCTGAATGGTCCGGCGCAGGAAGTGATCGGATCAAAGGACTATTTTGAACAGCTGAAGATTTACGCCAAGTCGCACCAGTTGAAGCTGGATGACGGACGCGTTGTGCCGTGGATTGACGAGAACCTGAACCCCACCAACGGCGACTGGATTTCCAGGACGCGCCTGAAGACGTGGAAGAACGGCACGTGGGATGCCGGAAAAGGCGGCGAAGAACGAGGCAAAGATTACAACCATTCGACCTACTGCGATCTGGTCATCAGCGGCTTGATCGGCCTGCGTCCAAGGGCCGACGATACGGTGGAGGTCAATCCGCTCGTGCCGCAATCTTGGGACTACTTCTGTCTGGATCGTGTGTCCTACCACGGTCGCCTGTTGACCATTTTCTATGACAAGACCGGTGAGCGCTATAACAGGGGAAAAGGACTCAGGGTATTGGCCGACGGTAAAGAAATCGCAGCCTCTGATACGCTGGCGAAGATGACCGGCGGGCTTCAAAGGAAATTGAAATGACGATGTTTAAAACAACCAGCAACCAGAAAAAAGAGAATAAAATGACTCGTTTTACCATGTCTTGTATTGCCTTGGCGTTTGCCTCAATGGTGAGTGCGGCAGATCAGCCACGTGTGTCGCCACCCCAATTCGATGCCCTGCAAAAGGACATGATCAATTTGCATAATGGCGGAGGACTATCGTGGCAATTATCGAAGGGTGATAACGGATGGGCGCTTGGAGTTTTGGCCCTAAACGGAAAACCGATTGAGGCGTCTGGGACGAAGGGACTGATGAGTCTAAGGAATCGAAAGACTGGAGCGCTACGGTGGCTTGCCGGAGGTGATGCAAAACAGGTTGACACCCGGACAGCGAAGATGACCGGGAACGTTGATGTTGATGGGGTGACATTCACCTATAGCGTTTATGTGGCCCTGGATGAAACGCTCGCTGCTGTACGGTGGACAACCTCGTGGTCGGTCGACAAGGATCTCAATGACTGGGAAGTCTGCTTGGCTTATCATGATGGTTTTGCCAACGATTGGCGCGTGCAGAGTTATCCGTGGGCAGGGAATAGCGAAAAGGTCTCCATCTCTCCGATGCGCTACTGCGGCGTTCCGGGCGTGCTGGTGTACCGGCCCGATCAGTCGTTGGTCGCCCTGTTCGCCATTGACAGCAATTCGGATTACCTGAACCCGACCACGTGGACCGGGAAAACGGATTTTCATTTCGCCAACCGCTCGATTGCGCCGCAATTCCGCATGGGTGGAGGTAAACTGGCCGCCGGGATAAAGTATGAAATGCCGTTACAACTGTTCCTGAGTGATGCGGGTGAATTTGCCGGTGCCATCACGGAAATCATGCAGACCTGGATCAAGGTCAACAACTACAAGGTGGACGATTCACTGAAGGTGCGCACGCCGCAGGAGGCATTTGATCTCGCCCTAGAAGGCCGGCGAAACATGGAGAGTTGGAAGCCGGGCGTTGGTTACGAGCATCACAAGGGAACACCGTTTGTTTATGTTGGCAACAATCCGTTCATTGCCTACTACGAGTATCGCCAGTATGAGATCACCGGCGACAAACTGTGGCGGGACCGCGCCTTCGAGCAGATCGACTTTGCCCTCAAAGGGCAGCAGCCGAGTGGCGTGTTCCATACGAGCTGGTATTTCAAGCGGGCGGTTCCGGTGTTCTGCAGTCTGGATTGGAGCCATGACGGCTATAAGGTGGACATCAACGTCTGGATGGCGCGCTACATTTTGCAGACCTGGCAGCGGGTGAAGGAAAAAGAAGGAATTGACCGCCAGGACTGGTATAAGGCCGCCATCGCCTCGCTCGAATGGGTGAAGTCCCAGCAGAATCCGGACGGCGGATTACCACAGTGCGTCGACATCAAAACCGGCAAAAAGTCCTTCTCCGTAGTATGTGGCCGGGCATTGGTAGGATTGCCAATCATTGCAAGGATCACCGGGGATGAACGGTATCTGAAATTAAGCGCTGATATGGAGAAGTTTTTGCGCAAGGACGTTGAAGACCGTTTCTGGTACACCGGAGCGCATCCGGATCTGCCGCCCGGCGATTTTGAGCAGGATAGCGTCTACGCTGTGGTGGAATACTGGCTGGACAAGCACGACCGGACAGGTGACAAGGAGAGCCTGAACCGGGCTGTGGCCAATGCCTATTATGGTTTGCTGTACTGGTGTCCGAAACAGCTCAGTTGGGTTAAGAATCCCACACAAGGCGCTCACAGCGAACAGCAGCACTTCAACCAGTACTCCGTCTATAGCTACGGTAATCGTAAGATTGAATGCCTGGATCGGCTATTCAAAAAAACCGCCAATCCGCTTTTCGAACAGCTTAAGAATCGGGTGATGCAACTCAATTTCTACGTTCAGGTTGTTGACGGCCCGTACAAGGGTGCCATGACCGAGGCGATTTCCGATCCTTGGTTGGAACGTAACAATGGATTTGAATGGCGCGGGAATCCCTATACCAGTGAGATGGTTTCTGATTTGATACTGCAACTCATTGAAATGGGGCTTGTCAAATCCGATGCCCTGCAAAAAGAAACATCGGGTGGCTGGAAGAAGTTCGAGGGCAATCCGGTGATGGGCGGAAAGTACGGGACGTGCTTCGACATTTCAGTCTTAAAGGAAGGAGACACCTATCGGATGTGGCTTTCGTGGCGTCCCAAGAAATCCATTGCGCTTGTCGAGAGCAAGGACGGCATCCACTGGAGCGAGCCGCCGCAGGCCGTGTTCGGTCCGCGGCCGGAAACGGGATGGGAGAACGACATTAACCGGCCGTATGTTCTGAAGCGTGGCGAGGGTTATCACATGTGGTACACCGGCCAGGCCAAGGGCCGCTCATGGATCGGCTACGCCACCAGTTCCGACGGCGTAACGTGGAAACGCATGAGCGACAAACCGGTGCTGTCCGCCGATCAACCCTGGGAAAGGAACATTGCCGTCATGTGTCCCTCGGTGCTCTGGGATGAAACGGCTAAGCAGTTTCGTATGTGGTATTCAGGCGGTGAACAAAACGAGCCGAATGCCATCGGGTACGCTACCAGCCCCGACGGGTTGATCTGGAAGAAGCATGAGGGCAACCCGATCTTCTCCGCCGAACCCAAGAACTCGTGGGAGAAACATAAGGTGACGGCCTGTCAGGTCGAGAAAATCGGTGACTGGTATGTGATGTTTTACATCGGTTTTCAGGATGAGCCCACAGCGCGGATCTGCCTCGCCCGCAGCAAGGATGGCATCACGAACTGGCAGCGCCATCCCGCCAACCCGATCATCTTTCCTGGCAAAGACAAATGGGATCACGACGCGTGTTACAAACCGTATGCCATCTTCGATGGCTCAAAATGGCTGCTCTGGTACAACGGCCGCCACGGTAGCCTGGAACAGATCGGTGTGGTGCTCCACGACGGAGAAGATTTGGGGTTCGAATCAAGAAATAGCCTCGACCTCCCGGAACGCAAAATCGTCGTCGACGCTGATCCGGTCGATTGGAAGGGAGTCCCGGCTACCGTCGTCCAGGGCGAGAGGCATCTCTGGTTCGGCCAGGGCATGACGCGGGAAAATTGGAAAGGGAATAGCGACTTGAGCTACTCGTGGCGCGCGGCTTGGCACGGCAACAAGCTCTATTTCCTCTTCGAGGTCACCGACGACAAGGTGCTCGAACCGACCCAGCCTTCCTCGTTTCTCAACGACAGCGTCGAAATGTTCCTGGACTGGGGAGACCGCGGCGGGCAGCGGGTCAAGGTCATGGATGGCCGCCCCGATTGGATCTCGAAATGCGACCCCAAGGAGATGATGGGCCACGAGTTGCACTTCCTGCCCACAACGCCGCCGAGGGTCTATCTTGATCACCGCGACAAATATGCCACCGATAAGCCTCACAGCGACGAATTCGCCAAGAAATGGGCGGGCGAAGTAGCCGTCAAGAAGACGGCTACTGGGTACATCATGGAGATCGGGTTCGTCTTGCCCGGCGTGGACTTGAAGCCCAAAAAGGTGATGGGGCTGGAGGTCGGTGTGAACGACGACGACGGCCAGGGGCGGAAGAGCATCATGATCTGGCCGGCGACTAAGAGCGATTTCTGGTTGACCATGGACGAGTACAGCAAAATCATGCTGACCCGATGAAGCCCACGGGCTGTACCTGTGCCTCGAAGCCGCAGGGTTAAAGCATTGTCTGTCCCCCTGTCAGCACCTGTCAGCACGCCTGACCTGGGGCGCATTTCCGTTTCGGTGCAAGTACTGGGCGTATAGGCGTCCTCGCCTGTACAGCGGAAGCGTCTGGTGTATGAGCCTTACGATCTGATAGTCGCTTCGACAGGTGCTGTACGGTCACAGAACAGGCGGGGACGCCTATTCGCCCAGCTTTTATACCCAAGTCAATGAATCTGAACTGCGCCCCCTGACCTGCCCGCCCCTTGACTTTTAAGGCAGAAGGATCTATACTGATTTCAATTTCATAGGTCGATCTATCAAAAATGATAGGCTGATCTATCAAAAGTAAAACGGGATAGGTTATGAAGACTATTGTTAGGGCATTTGTAAAGACGCTAGCCAATCGATTGCGTGAAAAAGACGTTCTCATTCAAGCTGTTCTAGGCCCGCGGCAGGTTGGTAAAACAACCGGTGTCAAGCAGTGTCTTGCACAGGTGAAGGCTCAGTCGCTTTATGTGAGCGCGGATGAGCTCGTGGCCCCGAACGCGCATTGGCTATTGGAACAGTGGCAACGAGCACTGTTGTTGCCGAGGCACTCCATTCTTGTCATTGATGAAATTCAAAAGGTGGACCGCTGGCAGGAGTCCCTGAAGAACCTGTGGGATAATCATAACACGAAAGGTCTTCATGTGGTTGTGTTGGGATCGAGTTCGTTTGAGATTCAGCAGGGCATGAAGGAGAGTCTGGCAGGCCGTTATGAAGTCTTGCGTGTCCATCATTGGGATGCAGCGGAGTCAAAGCAAGTCGGTATTTCATTTGAACAATACGTTTTGCAAGGGGGCTATCCTGGAAGTTACCGTTATCGAAAGGATGTCGGACGATGGCAGGCGTATGTGCGTGATTCGATTATTGAAAACATTTTGAACAAGGACATTTTTCGTTTAAGACCCTTGGCGAAACCCGTTCTCTTCCGACAATTTCTGGAAATCATTCGGGCGTATCCGTGTCAGGAGATCAGCTATACCAAGTTGCTGGGGCAGTTGCAGGATCGGGGCAATGTTGAACTCGTGAAGCACTATTTGTTCTTGTTAGAGTGTGCCTATCTCTATCGGGGATTGGAGAAATACAGCCGCAAGGAATATCTCAAAAAGTCATCCAGCCCGAAAATCCTTCCCTTATGCCCTGCGCTCTGTACGTATTCTGGATCTTCTGCCCTGTGGCGTGAGCCTGACTACTACGGCCGCCTCTTTGAGACGACTGTGGGCTTGGTGTTGAACCGTCTTCCCGGAAAATTGTATTACTGGCGGGAGGGAAAAGATGAAGTGGATTTTGTTTATGAGGAGGATCATCTATTTGCGATTGAGGTCAAATCAGGCAAGAGGCGAACAGGAAAAGGCATAAATGCTTTTCAAAACTGTTTCCCGGACGCGACACCGCTGATTATTACTCCCGAAAACTATGAACAGTTTGAGGCAGATCCTCATTCGTTATTGGAGTTGATGTGTGCAAAATGACATGTTCCGAACAACCGGAGATTCTCAAACGACTGGAGCAGTGGAAAGTATGAATGATATCGTCAAGCCATTTTTAGTCTCATCTTTTCTCGTATCCAGCATCTTCGTGGTTTCGCAATGGGGTCTGAATCTGTCCGTTATGGCAGCCGAGTCATCCAATGATCGCTATCTGGCGAAGGACAAGCTCGTCCAGTCGCCCGGCCGTACCACGTACAGCGTCGATCCGGAAAAGGGTGATGACGCCAATCCAGTCGGTAAGCCATGGAAAACCTTTGGAAAACTGAACGCGATGCGCCTGGCCGCAGGGGACAAAGTGGTGATTTATCCGGGTGTCCAGGACGAGACCCTCAAGCCATCGGGCGAGGGGACTGCCGAGAAGCCGATCGTTATCCAGTTTCTGCCTGGGGTTCACACCATTGCGATTAATCATGTGATTCGGTTGTCGATGTTTGTGTCCAATTCACAGGATTCCACCGATCCAAAACCCATTGGGATTTTGATTCAAAACGTTAAGCACTTAAGGATGGAAGGTGGCGGCGTTGAGGGGCCGGGCAAAACCCTCATCCTCTACGACGGGCGCATGGTGCAGATTTTCAACGACCACTCCGAGGACATCACGTTCACCGGCCTGGTGTTTGATTTGAAACGTCCGACTGTTTCGGAGTTTCGCGTGCTCGAAGCCGGCCCTAGCCATGCAGTGATCCAAGTTGCCGAGCAATCCGATTACCTCATTAAAGACGGTAAATTCGCCTGGGTCGGCGACTGGGGTCCCGGGAAATTCTGCCAGGAGGCGGTTCCCGCCGAAAGACGAGCTTGGCGGCGAGGCGCTCCCTTCGGTTGGAACGCGACCGGGCAAACCGAGGCCATGGCGACCGACTTGGGCGCGCGCAAGGTCCGCCTCGAATACACAACCGGGGCCCCCGGCTTGACCGCCGCCCACCACTATCACTTCCGCGACACACGGCGTGTGATGGTGGGCATTCATAATGCCCGCTGTGTCCGGATTACTTTTCGCGACTGCGATGTTTACGCATTGACCGGTATGGGCTTTGTCAGCCAGTTCGCCGACACGATTACCTACCAGCGGGTCAATGTCGCGCCTCCAAAAGACACGATTCGCACCTGCCCGGCCTGGGCCGACATCTTTCAGTTCTCCAACTGCAAGGGTGACATCCTCGTCGATTCCTGCCGGCTCTCCGGCATGCAGGATGATGCGGTCAACTGCCACGGAACGTATCTGCGGATTGTTGAAAAAGTCGGGGCCAACCAACTGCTGGCGCACTTTGTCCACCCGCAAACCTACGGCTTCGCGCCCTTTGGCCCCGGCGATGAGATTGCGGTCATGAGCCCAGTTACCATGCGCGAGTATCCCGGGAACCCCCGCCCGCGTGTCACCGTCGTGGAACGGAAATCCGATAAAGATTGGCTGATCGGCCTCGACGGACCGATGCTGCGCTTCGAGCCGAACGATGTGCTGGATAACCTCACATGGAATCCGAACATCACCGTCCGCAACAACCACGTCAGTATGGACCCGGTGCGCGGGTTTCTTTTCGGCACGCGTGGCAAAATCGTGGTGGAAGGAAACACGTTTGAAAAATGCGCGATGTCGGGAATCCTGGTGGAGGGCGACGCGTCGAGCTGGATGGAATCCAGCCCGGTGCGCGATTTGTTGATTCAGAGGAATCGCTTCGTGGGATGCGGTATCAAGATTCAGGCCAATATCAAAGTGAAAAAGTCCGAAGCGTCAGTGCATGAGAACATCCGGATTTTGGATAATTCATTTGAGGGTGGTGGCCCCATCTCTGCTGAGTGCGTGAAAGGGTTGGTGGTGCGGGGCAATACATCCGGCAAGAGTGCATTGAAGGTTTCAACTGACCCTTCCTGCTCCGGGGTGAAAGTAGAAATCAATTAAGATGAAGGAGTGACCTTATGGCGATTATGCATAGTCTGTATCGTGAAGCCGGAAGTGTCAGGATCAATCCTGACATCTGTACGCAATGCGGTGCGTGTGCCGGGATATGTCCATCCGCTGTGCTGGTTATGGACAACGGGAAAGTTTGTGTTCACGCCGATTCTCCCTTCGGGTGCATTGCCTGCGGCCATTGCATGATGGTGTGTCCGGTTGGAGCTGTGAGTGTGAATGGACGCGGTATCTCGCCTGATGACGTGACGCCTCTGCCTGCTTTAGAAAAACGGGCTGATGCAGAGATGCTCTCCAATCTGATGCTCAGCCGTCGCAGTGTCCGGCAGTTCACTGAGCAGGAGGTGGATGAAAAACTTCTGGCGCGTATCGTGGGTATGGCGTCCATGGCGCCGATGGGTATTCCACCGTGGGATGTGGGCTGCGTGATGGTGTGCGGCCGCCCGGCAATCCGTCAACTAGCAGCCAAAGTGATCAGGGGTTATGAAGGCTTCCTCACGTTATTTAAGCCTTGGGTGCTCACACTCATGCGTCCGTTTGTAGGGAAGGAGAAGTGTGAGCTGTTTGCACACTTTGTCCGACCTCTTGCAGAGGCGTATGTCCAGTCTTCTCAGGCAGGACAAGACAAACTCTTCTATGATGCACCGGCGCTTCTGCTCTTCCACCATTCGGCTTATGCGGATGCGGTGGATGCGTCCATTGCCTGCACATATGCCATGCTGGCGGCGGAGTCCATGGGGCTTGGCAGTACGATCATTGGTGGAGCGCCGCCGATCCTTCAGCGTAATAAGGCGCTTTGCAGGCGATTGGGAATACCGCCTGGCAATACGCCCGCGATTGCGTTGATCATCGGCTATCCCGCTATCCAGTTCCGCTTTGCCATACACCGTCATTTCTCACACGTTAGCACCGTGAGTGGGTAACGCGATTTTTGGAGTAAGAAATAATAGGATGTCGGAATACGGGAAGGAGTTGCAATTTGCATTTCCCCATTATTCCAACATTCCCATATTCCGTCATCCCAGTGAAGTTACCAACTTCATAAGCGTTTGCGCATGGCGCGGATCAAAGTCAGCCGGGGTTTGGGTTGTGACGTTAGCCGTGCCGCAGGCGAGGCCGAAGGCGATGGCTTCAGGAAGTGGACGGCGCTTCATGAGTTTGCAGACGATGCCGGCGGTGGTGCAGTCGCCGCTTCCGATCGGATTGAGCACCTGGTCGAGCTTGGGAGGCGTGAGTCGCCAGTACTTGCCATTATGGGTCATCAAATAAGTGGGCTTTGCGCCTTGCGTGATCACGACATTCTGAGCGCCCATGGTCAGCAGTTCCTTCATGCAGGACACTATCTGTTTTTCACTTGTGATTTCACGTTTGAAGGTGATCGCCAACTCCTGTCGGTTGAGCTTCGCGAGCAGGGGTCTTTCAGAAAGCACGTGAAGGAGCGGCGCTTTATGTGAATCAATGATGACAGGGATGCCGTGTTTATGCGCTTCGCGGACAAAGGGTAGATAGAAGGTCTCATCAACAAAGGGTGGCAAGGTGCCGCTGATGACCAGCGCTGAGGCCTCGGCAATACGCTCCAGATTATCGAGCATAAAACGCTTGAGCGCGGCACGACCGGGATTGGGGGCTTCTTCGACGAGTTCGGTGGTGGTGTTGTGCTGCTGATCCAGTAATGTGGTGCAGATGCGCGTGTTCGCCTTCATGGAGGTCTGAACAGAGGAGACACCGTACGTTTTCAAGAACGCGTCTATTTTGCGTCCAGTTGCGCCGCCATTAAGACCCGCAACTTGGACTGGCATGGAGAGTGCGGAGAGCGCCCGAGCAGTATTAAGAGCCTTTCCTGCGGCGCTCTCAATGGCAAGTCTGGCGCGATTGACTTCATTGATGGCAATTGCATCAAAAAGCAGGGTACGTTGAAGAACAGGGGTCAAACCGAGGCAGAGTATTTTTTTCATGAGGTTACAAATAATAAAGGCGTGACTCAATTTTATTGAATCACGCCCTTGTCAGTCTTCATGCATCATCTATTTCTTGCGCAGCTCATTGCGGCTGGCTTCATCGCCGACACCATGGATGAAGACATCCACGCGACGATTTTCAGGTGTGCCGTTGATGAGGTCATGCGGGACTTTCGGACGGGAGAAGCCATAGCCGACGGTTGACATCTTGGAGCCTTCGCATCCCGTGCTGACCAAGTAGCCCTTCACGACGTCTGAGCGGCGTTCGGAGAGCTTCTGGTTGTAAGACGCAACTGACTTTACGCGACGGTCAGCGTGGCCTTCCACAGAAACGGTCACGTTTGGATTCTTTGCCGCTGCTTTCTTGATGACTCGCGCAATCTCGTTCAAGGCCGAATAGTATTCCGGTTTAATGACGGTCTGGTCATAGTCGAAGTTGATGTAGACTTCGAGAATCATCACGTCCTTGGCGCCTTCCGGTGTAGCATCTTTCACAACGCCCTTGAACTCACTCGTCAACGTATCGTTATAGGTTTTTGCTTCGACGGGCGTGCTAACTTTCTCGCTGCCACCGAAACGGTAGAGCATGCCGAGTTCAGCCGTGGTGATAATGCCTTCGTCTGTGTTATTGGCGGCAGGTTGTATGCCGGTCTTGCCTTCAAGACGAACAGACAGGTTATCGGTGATGTGATAGGCCAGTCCAACGCCAATACGCGGCGCTATGAACCCAAAACTTTCTTCATCACTGAGGACGTCGCCGTTCGAGAAGAGAAACGCGCCACCCGCTGTGAGGTAGGGGTCAAACTTATACTGCTTGTCCAGAACATGGAGGAGAACATCCGCTGTCACGCCGCCCATGCTATAACTGGTATGGCCACCTCGTTCGCTTACGGACGGGCTGTACAACATTCCCCCTTCAACGGAAATATGATCCGTCAGGTCATAACCCAGACGCGCGCTGAAATAGACAGGTTCATTTCCAGCTGAGCCATCCATGATCATCATGCCGACCCCTGGGGCGAAGTAAAGACGATTAGACTCATCTTTTTCCGTCTTGGTTACTTGAGCTAGATTGACGTTTGACTTGTTAGCTTCGGCTGCTTGTTTCTCGGTGAGCTCTTGAGCAAACGAAACACTTACAACAGAACCTGCAAAAAATGCAATTAATAATGATTTCATATTTTTTCTCCTTTTAAAGACAAAGAAATATTAAATGATTTTAGCGTTACGTGCAACACAAAACAGAGAGGATTTCATTTTTTTTCATTTTGAATTATTAATACTCGTTTCCCCAAAGTAGCGATTTGAGGGGCCCCATTGTGTCTGCTTGACTTTGGCATAGAAAGTGCTATTCTGTGACCAATTGTTTTTTTCAAAGCGTTGGATTCATATTAAGAAGGAATTGTTAGATGAAACAGATTGATTGGAGTTCGCTTGGCTTTAAATATATGGAGACGGAATGTCATATCCAGTATACATGGAAAGAAGGATCCTGGGATAGCGGCGAACTGGTTAAGGAGCCATATATGCCGATGCATATTGCTGCGTCTTGCCTGCATTACGGCCAGGCTGCTTTTGAAGGCATGAAGGCCTTCCGTTGTAAGGATGGCAAGGTGCGCGTCTTTCGGCCGCAGGAAAATGTGGTGCGCATGGCGATGACGGCGCGGCGCATCTGCATGGCGGAGGTTTCTGAAGCGATGTTCCTCGATGCGCTTTCGCGCGTTATTCAGGCGAATGACGCCTATATTCCGCCGTATGGGACAGGCGGGTCGCTCTATTTACGTCCCTTGCTGATTGGTACCGGACCGCAGATCGGCGTGGCACCTGCATCGGAATATACGTTTATTGTGCTGGTTGTTCCCGTCGGCCCCTATTACAAGGGTGGGCTGCAGCCTGTAAAGGCGATCATTTATGATGATTTTGATCGCGCGGCGCCGTTGGGTGTCGGGCATGTGAAGGTCGGGGGAAATTACGCAGCAAGTCTCTTCGCGCATGAGAAAGCGAAGCATGCGGGATATCCGGTCGAGCTTTACCTCGATGCAAAGGAGCATAAGTATATTGAAGAGTTTGCGACGTCCAATTTCATTGGTATTAAGAATCATTGCTATGTGACTCCGGATTCCCCGTCGATTTTGCCGAGCGTTACCAATAAGACACTCAAGCAAATTGCAGCGGACGTCGGTTTGAATGTGGAGGTGCGTCCTGTGCCCTTTGAAGAGTTGGGTTCCTTTAGTGAAATTGGTGCCTGCGGTACAGCGGTTGTGATCACGCCGGTTTGCGAAGTCAGGCGCGGGGACACGGTTATTCGCATAGGTTCTGAGACGGGATGCGGGCCGGTGCTTCAAAAGCTTTACGGAATCGTCCAGGGTATTCAATATGGCGAACTTCCGGATACGCATGGGTGGTGCTGGGAGATCAAATAAAACATTATGCCAGGTGTGACACTCAGTCTTGTGCAGCAGCAGCGTCAGACGATGACGATGGTGCCGCAGTTACGTCAATCGCTGGAATTGCTACAGAAGCCAATTCTTGAGTTGCAGCAAGTACTCAAGGCAGAAATGGCCATCAATCCCGTGATTGAGGAGATTGTCTACCCGAATGAAGTCCCGATGTCTACGGTTGTTCCGGAGATGGATTCGAAGCATGTTACGGACGAGGGGCTTGATTTTAATCCAGATGTCGATGCCATTCTTAAGCAGGATGACGAGTGGCGTGATTACTTTCTCCAGGGGATGGAAAACGCATCTTCCAATAACGAGGACGAGGAAAAACGTCAGTATTTTTATGATTCGATTCCGCAACAGATCTCGTTGCAGGAGCATTTAACGCAGCAACTGTTATTAACTTCGATTACGGAGGAAGATGCCGCCATTGCTCAAATGATGATTGGGTATATCAATGACGATGGCTATTTTGAGGGCAGTATTCCGGACTTGATCATGGTGACGGGGCGTAACGAACAAGACTTACTCAAGATTTTAAAACTTATTCAGTCGTTTGACCCTGTGGGTATTGGTGCGCGTAATCTTAAGGAATGTCTGCTGCTGCAACTGAATGAGGTCGACGATTCACCCTGGGAAGATGAAGCTCGGCTTCTGATTGAAAAATATTTAGAACGTTTGGCCGCACATGATGAAAATTTTCTGTGCAAGGTTCTTTCCTTGGAACCCCATGAACTCAAACGCTTGATCGCTTTTATCCGTACGTTCAATCCTCGTCCTGGGCGTGACTATGAAACGACATCTCCCCAGCAATATGTCGTGCCGGAAGTTTTTATTGTTCGGAAGCATGGCAAGTATGTGGTTGAGCTGGACAATAAATTGTTGCCGCATATCCGTATCAGTAAGCACTATCGGGATATGCTGAGTGACCCTGCGGTTTCCGCAAAAGACAAATCCTATATTCGTGAACGTATTCGCTCAGCAGCATTCTTCATCAACAGCAAACAACAACGCCAAGAGACGATCCGCAAGATTTCTCAAGTGATTGTGGATACGCAGGCTGCTTTCTTCGACAAAGGGGTCTCTGCGTTGCGCCCCCTGACGATGTCTGATGTGGCGACGAAGGTCAGTATGCATGAAACAACGGTCAGTCGCACCGTGTCCCGTAAATATATTCAGACACCCCGTGGTGTTTTTGAACTTAAATATTTCTTTACTACGGGATTAAAGACATCCGATGGCGGAACGATTTCTAATAAGTCGATCCAGGACCAGATCAAGCAGTTGGTGGATGCGGAAGATCCCTCCGAGCCGCTGTCCGATCAGGCGATTGAAGCGATGTTGACAGAAAAGGGGCTCAAGGTCGCACGTCGCACTATTGCAAAATATCGCGGCATCCTCAAGATCGCCCCGTCGCATCAACGCAGAAGAACATAATGGTTATTCGTGGCGAAGGGCGATGAGGGGGTCAAGGCGCGCAGCCTTCCAGGCCGGGTAGGTGCCGAAGGTAATGCCGGCCACGACAGACACGGCTAATGACACCAGCAGACTTTCCGTGGTGATAATCGCTCGGATGGTCATATCGCCATTGAATTGCGCAACGGCTTCCGCGCCGTGCGCCGTCAGGATTCCCACACCGATTCCCAAGGCCCCGCCAATAGAGGTGAGCACGATGGATTCGGTCAGGAACTGGACTAAGATATCGCGGCGTGTGGCACCCAGTGCGCGGCGGACACCGATTTCACGGGTGCGCTCAAAGATGTTCGCGAGCATGATATTCATGATGCCGATGCCACCGACCAGTAGGGAGATCGCGGCTATCGAAGTCATTACGAGCGTGAAGATGCGCTGCGTTTTTTCCGCTGCCCGCATCAGTTCGTACGGCACTTGCAGTTCGTAGTCGGAATTGGCATGTGTAACCGACAGATAACTTTTAAGGCGGGCGACGGTGTCCGGGACATGTTCGACATCGGTGACCTTGATATAGAGAAAGTGGTATGCGACAACTTCCGTGCTGTAATAACGAGTTTGATTACCCTTGCCCCAGATGGAATCGGCCATCGCCATAGGAACGTAAATGACATTGTTGATGTTATGAGACCCGCCGATTCTCCCTTGTCCGGCACCCTCTAAAAGTCCGATGATCCGAAATGAACGTCGTCCGATTTCAATCCATTCGTTCATGGGATCGCGATGGCCAAAGAGTTTGCGTGCGGCATCGACACCTAGGTAACAGGAGGGCATGAAAATGCCGTTGTTCTTAGCAGGGAAGAGTTTGCTGCGAGAATCGGTGATGGCACAGTTGATGACATCAAATAAGGTCGGTGTTGTGGCAAGCACTGCAATGTCTGTTTTGTTTTGACCATTGTAAATGTTGAAGTTTTTCTCTTGGATCGGCACGATTTGTTCAATGTTGTTGAACGTACTGGCAATATGGTCGAAGTCTTTTTGCGTGATCCCGTACATCTCGATGGAGCGGCTTGCGTTCTTTGAGTCGGTCGTGGTGGTCGT
>SERZ01000481.1_pt1 | contig 26796 bp, 29 predicted proteins | sample 3171461 | NCBI WGS metagenome assembly SERZ01 (sample SAMN06051861, study PRJNA518727) | freshwater metagenome | biome: subpolar coniferous forest; feature: holomictic lake; material: water; isolation source: holomictic Lake 227, 6 m depth | place: Canada: near Kenora, Ontario | collected... | reverse complement strand
GAGGCCTTTCCACCCGGAACATAGAGGAGGGCTTTTTCCATGGCCGTTACCCGCTGTCCAAGAATCACACCGCCATCGCTTTCATAAAAAAAGCTTTTTTCCACTTCGTGCTGATGAAAGCGGACAATATTGCTGTATGCCTCTTCAAGCACCGAAAGAAACTCGGGATCCGCATGTTTATATGCATCCTCTATGGTCTCGGCTGAAACCAGCATGGAAGAGAGCCGAACGCCCTGAAAGCGTTCCGTGTAGTCCAGTACAGAACGGTCTCCATTCTGGCGGACATTGAGGAGAATCTCGTCTACAGCAGACTGAACAGATGCATCAGAAGTCACGTTCCGGTCCAATTGCTTTTGCAGGGCTGAACGTTCCAGGGGAAAACGATATAAGTGCAGCACTTTTTTCTGATTTGGGTTGTCTTGAGTTCGGGAATTCCGTTGCAACAATGTACTCAATCACCGTATTTATAGAAACACAACAGAATAAGCTGAAATACCGGTGAAGATGACTGAAAAAAGAACCCTTTGAAGCACTCTTTTCATTTGAAAAAAAAGTTCCATTAACTACCTTACGGTTTCAGTTGGAACCTTGGAATATAGCCTGAATCAGCTCCTTTCCAAGCCACTATGACAGCACACACAGAACCATGCCAATATGAGCTTTTTCAGCAATCTGTTCAGAGATATCGCCATTGATCTCGGAACAGCGAACACATTGATTTTTATCCGGGATAAAGGCGTTGTTTTAAATGAACCCTCCATTGTTGCCCGCGAACGCAATACGGGAAAAGTTGTGGCCATAGGTCATGAAGCACTTCTGATGCATGAAAAAACCCATCCTGGCATTATCACGATCCGACCGCTTGCCAATGGTGTCATTGCGGATTACGAAGCAACGGAAGAGTTGATCAAAGGATTGATCAATAAAACAAAAACCAAATTTTCATTCGGCATTCGCCGTATGGTTATCGGAATTCCGTCGGGCATCACCGAGGTTGAAAAAAGAGCCGTACGTGACTCCGCAGAACATGTTGGCGCCAAAGAGGTCTACCTGGTAACTGAACCGATGGCTGCTGCAATCGGTATCGGACTTGATGTCAAGGAACCAATGGGTAACATGATTGTCGATATTGGAGGTGGTACAACCGAAATTGCCGTTATTTCACTCGGTGGTATTGCATCAGGAGAGTCCCTCCGGGTTGCAGGAACCGATATCACCAACGCAATTGTCCGTCATTTCCGAAAGGCGTATAACCTTGCAATTGGCGAACGCACAGCCGAAGATGTCAAGATAAAAATCGCGTCTGCCTACAAACTCGAAAAGGAAATGACCATGATGGTCCGGGGCAGAAACCTTGTGACAGCTCTTCCTGAAGAGCGGGAGGTCAATTCAGCCACCATCAGGGAAGCTATTGCCACTCCGATCAGCCAGATCATCACATCAATTAAAAAAAGCCTCGAAGTAACCAAACCTGAGCTTTCAGCCGACATTCTCGACCGTGGTCTTTTTCTTGCCGGAGGCGGAGCACTCATCAAGGGACTGGACAAAAAAATCAACGAAGAGACAAAACTTGCCGTTCATATCAGCGAAGATCCCCTTACCGCTGTTGCAAGGGGCACAGGAGAGGTGCTCGAAAATCTTGAAAAGTATCGCTCAGTGCTCCTTTCAACCAAGCGTTACTGAAAAAAAACAGCCGACTCTACACCTCATCGAGCAATCTGGAATAATAAGCTTCATACTCTTCAACAAGCAAGGCGGTCTCGTACCGCTTTGCCTGTTTGACGGATGCCTCTGAGCATTGAAGCCAGTGGTTGTGATCTGAAAGCAACAGAAGGGCTTTTTGGGTCATCCCTTCGATATCTCCGTGTGGAAGCAGATAGCCATGTACTCCCGGAACAATAAATTCAGGAAACCCTCCCGCCATAGTGGCAACAACCGGCACACCACAGGCCATTGCTTCAAGAGCTGCAAGACCAAATGACTCGACATTGCTCGGCATCAACATGATGTCGGCAATGGAAAGCAGCGGAACGATATCATCAAGTTTACCAAGAAACCTTACCTGTTCAGAAAGTCCGAACTGACGCACAAGAAGTTCGGCTTCATTACGTTCAGGTCCGTCACCGACAAGCAGAAGGAGAGAATCGATTTGCTTACTCACGGCATTAAAAATCCTGATAATATCACCAATACATTTCACTGGCCTGAAATTCGATATATGAATAAGGATCTTTTCATCCCTGATGCCAAGCTGTTCACGGATTTCGCTTTTCGGAGAACGAAAAAAAATCGAGGTATCAACAAAATTTGGAATAACAGTAATCTCCTTTTTTGGACTGAACATTCTGACAGTTTCATCCCTGAGGTATCCGGAAACTGCCGTCACTCCATCAGACTTGTTGATGGCCAGCCTGACAACATCCTGCATACCACGATCAGCGCCGACAACAGTTATATCGGTACCATGAAGCGTTGTTGCCAACCTGAAACACCTCGATTTGCTGCACTTGTCCTCAAGCATCTGACGGGCGAGCATGGCACTCAATGCATGAGGGATCGCATAATGGGCATGAACCACATCAAGCTTTTCATAAAAAGCCACCTTGGCTATTGTGGAAGCAAGTGCAAGAGAGTAAAATGGACACTCAAACAACGGATAGTGCATCACTTCAACCTCATGATAAAAGATGTTTCGGGAAAATGCACCAAGCCGGAAAGGAGCCGCCTGACTGAAAAAATGTACCGTATGACCTTTAGCAGCAAGCGCTTTGCCAAGCTCTGTTGCAATTGCCCCACTTCCTCCATAGGTATGATGACAGGAAATGCCGATTTTCATTGATCGCATTATAATAGCTTTATTTTTAAGACTTTAGGCATTGAAACCGAAGGAAGTGAACTGCCCTGAAATAAAGAATTCCTTATCTTTTATTCTTTAAAAGTAAGAAAAAAGCACGGCATTCGCCTGACTTTTTGCAGGGGTGGAAATACCTGAAACCAGGAAGAGATGATTGAGAAATGAACAACAAGCGAGAGGTAAAAAAATAAAAATTAAAACCGAAGAGCAGAGAGTATCGCTCTTTTCAAAAATAAAACTTATAACAAATCGCCCAATGGACCCAGATTGATGTTCAGGTCTTTATCGGTAAGATTAAATATTTTCTTGAGTTCCTCCATTTTCATTTCAAGCTTCATAAGAGTCTCTCCCAGATTTTCTATTTCAGCATCAGTCAATGAACCACCTTCAATTCTCCGCATTGCCTGTTTTTCCATTAATCTTCTTATCAAGTCGATAAGAGTCAATACAAGCTTGGCAAGCCCGGACTCAACATTCTGTGGATTTGCATTGATTTTTGTCGTATCAATGGATTGTATTTTACCAAGTTCCTCAATAATATTCTCAGGGGAACCTGAAAAAAGCAAAAGCTTGTCGTCATCCATTGTTACTTGATTACCATTTGAGCAAAATTATAGGGCGGCCACGGCCCTGTAAGCATCATATTCAGATCAGGAAATAAGCCTTGCATTTTTTTAAAAAAAGAGATCAAATTTTCCTTACTATCTTTCTCAACCAAAACGGCTGCATCAAGAATAAATAGTGGTGATTTCAGATTTTTATACTCAATATATTTTGTGATATTTTCAAGTCCAGCCGTAATGACATTTTTAATCGTATCATCATGTTCAAGCTGAATTTCATCAATCAAATGTTCTTTGTATTTTTTCTGTAAATATTGTTTATAGACAGAGTCACCAACCAACGAATGATGAATTGAGCTGTTTACATTTTCAATCTTTTCATAACTGGTTCCATCATAACTTGTTATGGGTGCTCGTAAAACCCTGATACTGTACTCATCTTTATTGGCAACTTTTTCCAGGGCAGCTTTAAGGGATTCATAATTATTTTGAATTAATGAAAGAGCTGTGTCAGATGAAAGTATTAAAGAGCCATATCTGACTGGAAGAAGTGTATAAATTTTGGCAAATGCATCAATGACACTTGCAAATCTGAGTGCATCACTTTTCAGATCGAATGTTGGATCATCACTATGGGTTGCAAGTATTGCCGTGATGTTACTATAAGAAACTGATTCGAGGGAAAGCAAAAAATCCGATGAAATACGCAGAAGAACATTAGCTACTGATTCCTGATTGTCCTCAGTATCAAGAATACAATAAATCATTTTTTTTGTCATAATCAATCACTGTAAAGCGCATAAATCCTTATCTACATCATCTTCCTGGCTTCCATCGTTTCAACTGAACTCAACAAGACTTTAAGACCTACATAGATAAGATCGATATCAGCAACTGAAATCACTATATCTCCTGTAATCACAACGCCTTTTGTCAAGACACGATCCAGAACCTCAAGAATGGTAACCTCTTTATTGACGTGATAAATGTTATCCTGCATTTTTCAAAGAAATTTTTGTAAAACTGAAAGGAGGCCAAGGACCGGTTACATCTATCAAAACAACACTTTGCTGAAATTCATTTATTAACTCATCTGACTTTTTAATAAAATCAGTCACTTTATCATTACGAATTAAAAAAGTTACATTAAGCAGCATATCCTCATCTCGACCAGTAATCTCTTTTGAATGAATTGTATTTAATAAATAAAAATCACAAAAAACATTTAATTGGCGAAATATACTATCAGCATACAATTTATATTGCTCTTCAAGCTCAGATTTTATAAGCTCAATTTTTTTCTTTTTTAATAAAAATGCTTTTCCAGGAGAACTTTGCTGGATCAGAGCATCTATTTCTGTAATAGTGGGACTAACCAAATGAATATTTTCAAGCAGCTTTCTTTTATCGCAATAAACCTTGACAGCCCACTCTTCCTTCCCCTCAATATTTTTAATATTTTCAGTAATTTGATCACTATACTGCAAAACAAAACTTTTTATTGCATCTTCAGTTTTATATATAGTACCAAAATTGAAGGGGATCACCGTATGACGCTCCATGACCTTGCCAATAACCTCAAGGTGCTCTCTTACATGAGTATCCAGCCAAGCTTCATCAAGTACTTTAATTTTAAAATCACTATCAACAAATTCGTCTTTATCGACATACTTCATTATAACAAACAAGCCATTCACATCGAGAAAGGAGATATCTGAAAACTTTGTAAAGTCAATGGCATCTGGTTTGTTGGCAGTAATACAATAGACATATATTATTTTCGATTCCATATATTAGTTGATAACAATATCATTAATCTGATTCTGAGTCAGATTCATCATATAAGGATGTTCTATTATATGAGATAACTTCTAAATCAGAATCGACAAGAACGGAATAAAACGTTCTTGTTTTTTTAGGTGGAAGATTCATGGATTTTAAAAATGAATCGTCCTCATATACTTCTGCAACAGCTTTCCATGAATCGCCAACTTTTTCGATTTTAATAATAGTAATATCATTACTGCTAATCGTTTCTTCAAGGAAACTTACAACTGCCGCTTTGACATCAGAGATTTTACTCATAATTATTAATATTTAATCTATAAAATAGTTTTACAATTATCCCTTTCATGTAAAAAAAACACTACACTTAAGGTATTGATTATTTTTTCTGTTTATCAGCCCTTATTTTTGTCAATAGCTTAAGAAGCTCATCCTCTTTGGCATCATACTCATCAGCACTTATTTCATCAAGTTCAAACCTCAACTGCAAATTCATCAAACGTTCTTTAATAACCCCTTCATCGGATTGCTCTTTCTCTACAATTTCATTTATCTTTTTTCCGATAAATATAACACCATTTAATGGTGCAAGTAATATGTCATCAAGAATAAATATTTCAGACTCCTTTAGTGTTAATGACAAGATTAACAAAATTATAAGGTGGTAATGTACCTACATATTTAAACGTCATCATATCACCAAACCTCAAATCCAACTGATTGACTGCATCATCAAATCTTGGCTCATCAGTTTCCTTGATAAGAAATGCAGCGTTCAGAATCATTAAATTTCCATATATATCGTTGATCTTGACATTATCAGCAATAGGAGTCAATACATCAAGAATGGTATTTTTATAAATTTCAATTTCATTTTTCAATGCCTCTGAAACCATTTCACCAATTTTCATGCGCTGATAATGAATTTTATCTGCAGGCAACTTTATCAGTTTTTCACGAAGTTTTCTGATATTGTCATATTTTTGAATAATACTGTCAAAAATCAAAGCTTCATTGGCTACAACTTTAAGCCCAAGTTCCTTCTTGCCAGACATTTTCTTAAGCAAATCATCAAATTTACCATAATCATCTTTCAGAATTTTAATGATCGACTCATCATTGTCCTGAGTTGTAATTGTTGAGAACCTGACAGGAAGAACTGAAAACTGTTCCATAACCTTTTCGAGAACTTTCTGATGTGCAATCATGTTTGCTCTTCGTGCCTCATATTGTATAATAGGTGAAGAACTCACAACGGCACAAATATCACGGTATATTACTCCATATACACGATCCTGTCTCACACCTATCCCGATAGTACCCCAATCAATATTTTCAGAATTCCGAATGATGCCATATATGTATTTGCCTTCTTCAATCTTGTCACTACTGTTTGCCATGATTATCTCGCATATATTTATTTACAATTCCCATTTCTCAGGAAGTATCCTTAGATCGACAAAGTTAAAAACTGGTAACGGACCTGTATAATAAAAATCTGCCCGATCTTCTAATTTAGAACCAAGAGTTTTCATTATATCATCAAACTCAACTTCACGACCTCTATTCACAAGAAAAGCAGTATTCATAAACATTGCTTCGCCTGTGGTTTTGTTGTTTTTATACTGAACTACGGAGCGACGAAATGCACTTACAATTTCATCACATTCATGAGCTTTTTTATGCTCCAATGCTTCTGCTACAATGTTTCCCGCCTCAATAATTTTAAGATTTTTTTTATTGCCCTCTTTAGCTTTTTCGATCTTATGTCTTAAATCTTGCAATCGGACATTTTCATTATCAATTTCCTTATATATAACAGCTACATTTTTCCATACCCCTTTAATATTATATTCAACTATATCCTCAAAGTCCTTAAGCATCTCAGATAACTCACCATATCGTCTATTGAGAAGGTTTCTTATTTCATCTGGAGCTGCAGCAATAGTTCCAAACCTGACGGGGATAACGCTTTTAAACTCACTCATCACCACTTCGATAACTTTTTGATGAGAAAGAATATTTTCAGGATTTACTACAAATTTATTAAGAGGATGATCACTGACAACCATACACAAACCTTCATATCCAATAGTAGTAACAAGATCTCCCCTGCCTCCCAGTCCTATTGGGCCAAAATTGCATTCATGATCGGAGGCTATAATGCAATAAATATATTTTCCATCTTTCTGCATACTAATTCTTTATTTTAAGAAAAAATATAGATTTATTGAGATTACCGTCTCCTGCCAAAGCCAAATCGTCATCGGAACCTTGCTGTATTGCAAGGGCATATTCGAGCATCGTATGGTATGCCTCATTCAGATCATTAAAGGATTGCAGAGTATCACTGCTCCCATCCTGAAATTTATCTGGATGAATAATACTGGCTTTATCTCGATATGCTTTTTTTATGGTATTTTCAGAAATATCACTTTCACTTCTGAGACCAAGCAAATTAACTGCACTATCAACATCACTGGAAGTAATTGTCTTAACTTCAAGGGTATAAAAACTATAACAAGGTAAAGGGCCAACTATTCTAAAGCCAAGCTTGTCTGAAAATTCTGCATCAAGACCATCAATTATCTGGGAAAACAACTCACTATTACCTTTATCTATAAGAAATGCCGCATTAATCAACATTTCATCGCCCATGGTCTCGTGCTGCTTCACATCAATACAAGATGGAAGTAAAGTATTAATTATTTTGTCGCTGATCTCCTTGTTCTTGATATCTATTTTTTCTTTTATAAGAGCACCGATTGCTATTAAATCTTTTTGTTCTCTGGCTTCATTATTGATATAAAGCTCCTTCAACCTCGCTACCTCTGAATCCTCAGAAACCTCTTTGAGAATTATAGAAAAGTCATTCCATTTAACAATAACATCATCTTCCTCAACATCTTCAATTTTGTTAAAAATATCAACGATAAGCGCATAGCCGTTTTGAAGTATTTTTATTACATCTTCTTCGGAATCAAGAATAGTTCCAAGTTGCATTGGAATTATAATTCTTTTGCCATTCGCAATAATGATTTCATTTATTTTTTGATGTTCAATAAGGAGATACGCAAGAGACTCCCTGTCTAATGAATCTAACTTGATATTAACCTTATTTGAAACAATAGCTGAAATATTCTTATAATTCAACGAATATACGCCTGAATCTAAGAGGCAGGTATAATCATCATCACTATGGAACACTATACCATATATATAAATACCGGAACTGATCATGTATTGGTTATTTTTTTACTGAATTCTGCCTTAAAACCAGCTCAATGGCTTCATCAAAATGTTTTTGCTCTATGATGATATCAGTATTAGCCAGATCGGTTTCACCCTCGTCATTTTCAATAAACTGACGAATAGCACACATCGTAGATTTTCTGCAAATAAATTCTATATCTGCACCAGTAAGTCCATCTGTTTTGTAGGCAAGATTGGCCAGAGATACTTCCTTGCCAAGTGAAAGCTTTTTAGTGTGAATTTGAAATATTTTTTCTCTTGTATGTAAATCTGGTGATGGAACCTCAAACATTAAATCAAACCGGCCAGAACGTAACAAGGCAGGATCGATCAAATCGATTCTGTTTGTAGCAGCAAGAACAACCACCCCTTTTAATTCTTCAATACCGTCCATTTCCGTAAGAAATTGACTGATAACCCTCTCAATAACGCCAGATCCAGACCCATCACTTGACCTTAAGGGAGTAAGACTGTCAATTTCATCAAGGAACAGAATTGTAGGCGCTGACTGCTTGGCAAGTCTGAACAACTCCCTTACCCCTTTTTCCGACTCTCCAATAAAGCGACTTAAAATCTGAGCCCCTTTGACAGAAATAAAATTAACACCACTTTCACTTGCAAGCGCTTTGGCAAGATATGTTTTTCCCGTTCCAGGTTTTCCATAAAGGATAATGCCTTTTGAAGGATTGGTATCTGTTTTCTTGAATATTTCAGAGTATTTTAACGGCCACTCCACGGTTTCCTTCAAGGCCTGCTTTATCTCTTCAAGACCTCCAACATCATCCCACTTCACATCCGGTACTTCAACAAATACCTCTCTTATTGCCGAAGGTTCCACATCTTTCATCGCGTCCTGAAAATTATCCATGGTCACTTCCAACTGCATAAGAAGCTCGTATGGAATTTCAGATAGTTCGAAATTAACCTTTGGCAAAATTTTTCTCAGTGCTGTCATGGCTGATTCGCGTACCAATGCTTCAAGATCAGCACCGACAAAACCATGTGTAATATCTGCAATTTTCAACAAATCCACATCATCCGAGAGAGGAATACCTCGCGTATGGATATAGAGAATGTCAAGACGGTCTTTTTTATCCGGTATGGAAATAGATATCTCCCTGTCAAACCGGCCAGGTCTTCGCAATGCAGGATCAATAGAGTTAGGAATGTTGGTTGCACCAATAACGATAACTTTCCCTCTTGACTCCAATCCATCCATCAGTGACAACAATTGAGCAACAACTCTTTTCTCAACCTGCTTTTCGCCACCCATATCTTCTCTTTTGGGTGCGATGGCATCAATTTCATCGATAAAGATGATTGATGGAGCATGAGACTGTGCCTCAGCAAAGATATTTCTTATTCTTGCCTCACTTTCGCCATAATATTTCCCCATAATTTCTGGGCCAGAAATATTTATGAAATATGCATCAGTTTCATGAGCTACCGCTCTTACAATAAGAGTTTTTCCTGTACCTGGAGGACCATAAAGAAATACACCTTTGGGAGGCTGAACTCCAAGACGCTCAAAAATTTCCGGATATTTAAGTGGGAGTTCAATCATTTCACGAATTCGCTGAACCTGATTACCCAGTCCACCTATATCTTCATAACTGATCTTGTGAGACCTTACTTCATTTTGCTTGGTTAATTCAAGCTGAATATTGGTATTTGGGTGTACAAGCACAACACCCTCAGGAGAGCTTCCTGTTATGGTATAGTAAACTGAACCTGATCCAAAGAGCGTCGCTTTAACTTTATCACCTTTTATAACTGATAAGCCATTTATAAGTGAACCGATATACTTGGCATCATCTTCCCTGAATTTAGCCGCATATTTGGTGGTCGGCTTGAGTGTTATTTTTAAAGCCTGATTACAATTAGCTTTACTGATGGCAACTTTTTCATCAATACCCACTGATGCATTTTCCCTGCTGATACCATCAATCTGTATAATACCCTTGTTACGGTCTTCAGGATAACATGGAAGTATTTTAGCGGGAGTTGAACGTTTTCCTTCTATCATGACGATATCACCTGATGCAAGACCTGCCTCAAGCATATCCTTTGGATCAATTCTGGCAATAGCTCTTCCAACATCCTTTACGAGAGCCTCTTTTACTTTCAAAACAAGTTTATCGACAGCCATTATTTTATTAACACCTTTTAAACTTTTTCACCGAATAATACACCACCTAATCTATACAATGCATCGATACCTTTTATCTCTTCAGGAAACTCAGGTACCTTGACAACCTTTAAGTGTGTAAAAAGATCATCTATTTTATGCAAATATTTCAACTGTGCAGCTTTTTTCTGACGGCAATAGCCCGAATCATCTGATTCCATAACATGATTGACAATGAGTTGATGAGAATGAATCTTGAAAACAGAAAGTTCTTTCAAAAGCCTTTTTGTCTCAAGAATGGCCATATCCTCTGGAATACAGACCGGAATAAATTCACACTTTTCACTATTACTCAGTAAGGACTCGATTCGTTTAACTGTCTTCTTAAGGTTGAGAAGCATGGTATCGGCCTCATCTGCATTATAACTGCCAGAAAAAGACTCTACCATATAACGGTATTTCCATCTCATTTTAGAAGCCATCTTGATCCAGTCATCGAGAAGAATTGGAGACGACATTAAACGTAATGCATGGCCGGTGGGAGCAGTATCAACTACGAATTTATCAAAATTGCCCTCCTGAATAAGGTCAATAATAGTTTTAAAACTCATAACCTCGTCAATACCAGGAATAGAAAGAGACATCATTTGCTCAATGTCTTCATCATCGAACTCGGTAGATGTTTCAAAAAGCTTTTTTAGTTCCTTCTCATTCTCCTTCTTGAAGTTTGAAAAAGCCTTATCAGCAGATACCTCGATAGCAGAAAGGTTTTCAATACCTTTAACAGTCTTGAGCTTGAAACCTATTTCTTGCTCAAGACTGTCAGATACAGAATGTGCCGGGTCAGTTGAAATTATAACCGTTTTGAATTTTTTAGCCAAAGAAAGAGCTGTAGCCAAAGCACAACTGGTTTTTCCTACACCTCCCTTCCCTCCAAATACTATAAGCTGGAGTTCATTGGCATATAAACCAGTAAGAGGCATTTTGTTATTTTTTTATCCTGATTTCAAGAATTCCGTTAATGTATTTATAATCCATATTGTTAATGGAAACCTTACTTGGAAGCAACAGTTCTTTGCGGTAGCACTTGTTCTTGCTTTTTGTGGAAATCTCAATGATATCTTCCTTGAGATCTATAACGATATCATCCTTCTCAATACCAGGCATTTCCGCAATAATAACAAACTCATCATTTTCATCATACAGGTCAGTTATGGGCTCTCTTTCTTCATTAACAGTGGGGCCTTCCGCTGTTTTTTTTATGTTTCCGAAGGTTTCAACCTTGGGAGAGCCTCCGCCTCCTGCAGACTTAATAGTAAAGCCATAGACTCCCTTCAGATCTTTCTTGATATGATCGAGATTCAGCACTCCCTCACGATTAATACTGCCTGAGGATTCCAATTTCCCAGCAAGATCAATTATCTTCTCAATTCCTTTAAACAAACCACCCAATCCAAAAAGGTCGCCATCTAACTCTGATTGATTTTTCTTATCTTTTTCGTCCCTGTAAGCCATTTCAGTTATTCGGTTATCTTATTGAGTGATTCTAATTTAGCTATGCGATTATTCAATTCTTCCTGCAAACGATTCTGCTCATTATCCTTGGCCTTTGTCGAAAGATAGGTATCCTCTTGCCACCAATTGATCCCCATTTCCAAAGCTTTGTCTACTGAAGCAACCAGGAGCCTGATTTTAATAGTCAACAGATCTATATCGGCAATCTGTATCTTTATATCACCAGCAATTACGATACCTTTATCGAGTACTCTTTCAAGTATATCTGCAAGGCCAGTCGCATTAACTGAATGTTTTAATTCTGGCATGGTCAATAGTAATTAATAGTCAATTAACATAGTCTTGTATCTTGGCTCTGAATTTTCATTATCAATATCATTTTCTTCGTTTTCCTGTCTTTGCAATTCTTCACCGCTCTGTTTATAAAATCTTGAAATTTCATTCAATCTGCCGCGAATATAATCAAGCCGCTGGACTAATTTTTTTTCCTCTGCACATAAACGTGTTTTCTCTTTTTCAAACATATAAAGTGTGAGAAAATCATTTTTTTCCTTTTTGGGAATAGCTGATTTATTAGTCATATGCAAAGTCTTGATATTACTCATACTTTTTATTGTATGTAGTGTCTGCATAATGCCAATATTTAATATTACCTGATTAAATTTTAACTATGAATGTTTCTGAATCAGCTCATCAACAATAAGGCGTACTCTTTCCTGATTTGTTTTTGAACCCACCCTGCTTGTTTCGGATGTCAAGATATCCTGACAGATCTTTTTGAATGTTTCATCATTTTTATCTGGTCTTGCATTCAAAATATTCAAAGTCTTGGCAATCATGATTGATCCGCGAATTGTAGGATCGAATTCAGTTTTACCCGATTCACGTAATCCTCTTACAATTTTCACAATCTTTTCTGCATCTTCCAAAGAGAGCGAAGATTTTGACTGGGTAATCATGAGTTCTGTTTCGTAATCGAAGTAATCAAGGTCCATTGTAACCATCCTGTCACGAAGCGCATCCTGTGTCCTGTTTACACCCGCATACTCTTCAGGATTTGAAGTAAATATTGCTCGGAATTCCGGATGGACCTTCATGTAATATTCTTTTTCATTGGAAGCTGAGGTGCTGAGCATTTTTTCCTGAAGAATCGGCAAAAGTATATTGTTAGCCTCAGGACGAGAACGTGTAAATTCGTCGTAAATAAGTGTCAGTCCCTTTTTGATAGCAATGGTGAGTCGGTTATTTACCCACTGCTTGGTCATATCCTCTTCATACTTGTGAACAGAATGAATGAAGTTATCATCCAACCTTCTGTATTTATAACCCTGCTCGCTTCCTATCAGATCCGAGGTTTTATATTCTGAATCACCATGAATAATAACAACTGGTCTTCCAATTTTGCTTGCCAAATGCATAGCAACAGTTGTTTTTCCGGTACCTGACGGACCTCTGAAATGCACAGGAAAACCTGCCTTGATATAGGTAAGTGCGCGACTCGTAATATCTTTTATATAATCTGTCTCTACAAAATTAGACATTGGCCTTAGCTCAAGTACCGTACTTTTTTCATTATTAAATCCATCAGCGCGCATAACTATATTCCTTAAATTTTATTAATACTATTTACAGGATCAATTTTATATATCCAATGCAACCAGACCTGCGTTATTTACTTATAAACAACTAATCATATTTCATCATATTACAATCTGCAAAGGAATTCAATTTACTTATCATAACGTCAATTCCATCAAAAACGAACGATCAAGCTATTGACATCTCGGGTATTTACTTCGTTAAATAATATAAAAACGGAATTTCCTTATGTAAGGCGAAAATTCCGTCTTGATATTTTTCAATTTCAACTCAATCTTTATTTGTTTATCGGGTAATAAAGATTGTCGATTTTTATAACTTTACCAGCATCAAGAAGACATTTTGATGCATATCCTATTTTCATGCGTGTTTCATGAAGAGGCTGCTCCATATCGGAAACTCTGATGCCTTCAGGATTATTATTAATGTATTCGAGAATCTTTTCCTCTAAAGTTGCAGGCTCTTTCTTTACAAAAGCATCTATATCTTCATTTGCAACGACTTCTTCCTGAAAAACAACTGCATTTTCAATCTTTTCAACAGCAGGTTCAACTATTACTACTGGTGCTGGAATTTCTTTGATGCTATCAACTGAATCAACAGCGCCTTCTCTTAAATTAGCTATTTCCTGTTGCATTTTTTTCCAGCTATCCGCACCTGCTTTTCTATCTGCAGCATAGTCACCAAGCAATCCATTTGTAGATGACTTGATTTCATTAACTTCATTAGTGATCTTTGTAATCAGATCATTATAATTTTGCATTCTCTGAGCCTCTCCGCTATCGATATCTTTCCGAAGCTGATTAGCTGATTTTTGATTATCTTCACTGATTTCCGCAAGCCTTAACTGAAGGCTTTTAAGCAATGACTGTGTATTTTCAATACGCTCTTTACGATTTGCATCAAGTTCAGCTTTAAGTCCAGCAGACATTTCCTGGCGATCAACAATAAACTTGTCAAGCAAGTCATTTGTATAGGTAAATATGCCCTGAACTTCATCATTTATTCTTTTCATATAATTCTCATATTCCTCAATCCTTCTCTCCTCATTCTCAAGGCGAGCTTTCTCCTCATCACCCAGATACTGACGCAAATCGGCAGCCATTGCCTTCCGTGATACAGAGAAATCTTTCATCATGCTGATTGTTGAAAACTTGCAGTCATTGACTTCCTGCTGTATTGACTGCATCAAATCATTATATTCACTTAATCTGACAGCTTCACCGTCAGCAATCTTCTTTTTTAATGCAAGAGCATTATTACTTAAGACCTGTACCATTTCCTGATGGCCTTTCCTGAATTCTTCAAGTGTTTTCTGGACATTACTGACTAACTCTTCATTTTCCTTCACCCGCTGTTTAAACGAAGACAGTATCTCCAGACTTAAATTATTCATATCATTTCCCAGTTTCATTTTTATCTCCATTTTATTATTAAAATATTTCTATTAATTGATTTCTTTATTAATCATATATTTAATTTTTTTGATATCTTTTACCGTTATTCCATCTGCCTTTTCAAGCAATGACTCAAGATATCCCATAATATTTTTATGTGTATTTTGAAAGCCCAGCAATATCTTCATTATCGCGTCTTTCTTTTGTTCCTGTAATTTCGCAATTTCAGATAGTTCAGTTTTTAAAAGCAAGGTTTTTGCAGCAGCATCAGGTGAGGTAAAATCTACAATTTTTAAAATTATATTTTTTAATGCCTGAGTAAACTCATTTTGCTCCTCAATAAAAGTCAAAAATTCACCTTTGGCTTTTTCTTCTTTTGCATCAAGTAATTTATAAATATCAACCATCATTGCGTTGTAGTCTTTTTTTCGCAATGAGCCTTTCTTTGCGAGAATATCGCAAATCATTGCATCAACCGCTGTTCGCCTCTTTTTGAGATAGTCTAATGAATTCTGTACACTTTCGACTAAAACCTGACACGACTCCTTAATATTTTCTGAACTCTGAAAAACAGTTTGAATTTTTTGTATTCGAGCTTCATCGGAAACAGCAATATCCTTAAAAATACAATCTATACTATTTAGATCTGCCTGGATATCCATCTTTATAAGAATAATTACATAACCTGATTTTATATCTTGTCTTAAATATCTTTATTTTCATGCAAAAAAAATCAAAACTGCTGCTTACGTCAATAAGGGCTTCAACGCATATATATCGCAATCTTTTACTTAAATCACTATCTAAACATTTTTAACATAATTTATACTGTGGCAATAGTGAATTTAATCGTGAGGAGTATAAACAGTGCAAGTTCACTAAAATCTGATAAAATCTTTTATGATGCGGCAATTGATGTAGGGGTGTAGTATATTTCCAAAAAAGTCAACTATTACTATAATAATCTTTTTGACCAGTTGAATACTTCTTAATTGTCCTTTAATCACATTCCATCTTTATCTATACATAGCATCTCTATTTCAGCTTAAAGAATGTTGCTATTTATTATCTTTTTCATCACGTCAAATTTCAATACACCCCAGTTACATATCCAGCTTATAACCAGCCACATTAACAAAAAAAACAGTTCTTGGTAAATCATGCTACCTGGACATATAATCCACAAGGATGTTTAGCAAGAACAAACAGTTCAAATATCTGCCTTATGCTGCTTTTGCGGTCAGACCGATTGCTTCTGCATACTTCAGGTAGGTCTCAACAGAGGCGACGACTACCCTTGCCTCAATTGCAAGAAGCTCGATACCTACAAGCGATACTCTTACCCATGCATCAACGACCACGCCTTTGTCAAGGATACGATCAATAACCTCTACGAGGCTTGATGAACCGATAGTTTTTTCTACTGCCATAATAGTCTCCAGTTTATAGTTTATTAAAATTAAAACCAAATCCGATTAAAACCAAAACCCTTCTTAAAAAAAGCAGAAACGCCCTGATTACTTTTTATTATTTAGCAAAAGATATGCCAAAAAAGCCCATTATTATGCCGGGAAGTGTCAAAACCTACTATCTCCAATAAATAAAACATCTTATAAAAAAAATCATTTCGTATTCCTGATGCTTCTGTCATCATTTCTCTCTTGCAGTGGAGTTTGCAGAAGAGAAAACCGCACACTTGTGCGCCCTGACCGTTCATAAAGCATTCTGTGTATATGTAACGAAAGTTTCAGAAACAAGAAAACAATAAAATACCCTAACTTGATATATCTATTCAACCTACACCGGTCAAGCCGTTAACAGCCATTGAGTCAGGAGAGCCTGTAAATCATCAATATCATTACCTCACTTAATTACTTCAGAAATATAAGAAGCATTTTTATTGTTTCATAATATTTGTGAATGTTTTTTTTGTTTATTTTTTAAGCTAAACTCTAAAAAAATATGGGGTTATGGGAAAATCGACTTTAGGTATCGTATTAGTGGTAAATAAAATGAATGCAATATCAGGCCGATTTTGCTAATCATTCAACATTATGCAGTAAACAGGGAGGCATCAAACTTTCAACATCAAGAAGGGTCAATAACCTTAAGCCACCACCAGCTCCATATCCTGAAGTAATGAAGTTGTAAAAGTGGCGGCTATGGCGGAATCTTTCTCTCTCTCTTGCCTGTAACTCCATTTCGTTGTAATACACTCCTGAAAACAATCCTGGATTGTCATTCTGAGAGCATCTCTCGTGATTCGTTTATTACCGTGATCTTTTTTGTCGCCTTTCAGTTTTGATATTGTCATGGAGTTAGCCGTCCACTCTCAAGGCTCTCTTACTCTTTTGCCGTATCAGCTTCTGTTTTTTTCTTATCCAGAGGGGATATCCTTGCAGATACTCCTGAATTCACTGAAAAGCGGCAATAAGCTATTAATTAAAGCGAAATATACTTAGGCATTACTTCAAAATCCACAAAACCCTCAGTCCCTTTTCATTGTGGTATGAAACACCCCGGCCTTTAAGTGCAGTGACTTATCAGGCTGTCAAGCTTGATAATACCTCTCTGATAGAGTATCCAAATCTCACCAGGCAAAACAGCCCGATGCAAAACCCGCTTTAATGGAGCTTCTATCAAAATGAAGTTGCCCCTGGTACTTTCATTCAAGAAATTTCTTCCCCAACAAAAAATCCGGGCTTGCTGTGCAGCTCCGGTACCATCAATTACTGCAGAACAATACCCATTACAATCGCTGGTTCAGAAAAATGCAGTTGGTTTCTCACCTCGGACTTTTGAGGGATGTGGTCATCAACTTCCATGCGTTCAACATTGTCAAAAAACCCGTTCAGAAGCACTCCACCACGAACATTTTCAAAAGCACAATCTTCCAGCCATGATTCAACCTTCCAGAACAGTGAAAAACAATTGATCAGCCTTCACCGAAAACAATGAAATCCTCAATCCGCATTTTCTTTATTCTTCACAATTATGAATACAATTATTTATCGCATAAAATTATTTATTGAAATCAAGCCAATATTCATATACGATATTGCAAAAAAAATATCATGGCTTTATAACAACGCTTCTCTATCAGAAATTATATAGTTTAACAAACACCACTCACAATATGACGCAATGTATTATATTTACAAATATATGCATCATGTTTGCGTTTTTTTGGAATATATCATTCACATAGTTGTTATTTTATTCATCGAAAAAGGAAAAAGAAAATCTCTTGCCTTGTTGAAAGTCGGAATTTCAAAAAAGGATGTTTTCATTTACTGCTTGATCGCTCTCCACAATCGGACTGAAAAGATATCGGCATCTGCAAAAAAAGTAATACCATACCGGCGCAAAGAATGCGCCACCATATCGGCATGCTGAACGGTAAAAGCTATTCAGAAAAGATTTTTAGATGCACAGGAATCCTTCATATCCCTTCTGTCTTCCTGTTTAACGATCCCGGCCATCAAACGGCCCTTCCGCTTTCAGGCAGATACTCCCTGCAGAGAAATCCGGGTTTTTCAATCAGGCGAAGGGCATTCAGCTTCGAGGATCTCCTGAATGAAAAAAAACTGGCTGCAGATGAACATATAAAATCCTTCAGATCATCGGAGAGAGTGGCGGCAACACGCAAATAATTCTCTGGTCAGAGGATTGAGATTACCTCTGTCTGTGAGAAGCAGATACGGCCACCATACCAGGCAACAGAAGCTCATTAGCAAAAATAACTCGCTTTCGATCGCGCGCTTCCACTTCCTGGCTGAAATGAGGGAGAGTCATACAATCCGCTTTTTTTCCACCCTCATTCATCCTGAAACCGATAAACCCTTGATCACCGAACCAACTCTGCGTCGTGAGCCTTTTTTGCCTGAACCGAATATCTTTGTAAATTTATGATTGGACGCACATAATCTTTTTAACACCTTTCCGGAACAGCTCACCATGAATCCTTCTGATCCATTGATGCAGCCTCTCTCCCTTGATGAACTCAACATTCTTGACAGCTTTCTCATCTCGGAACAAACACCACCAGAATCTCTTTACTCGATTGAAATGCTTGACGGTTACATAACCGCGACTATTGCCGGGCCGCAGGCATTCGATGCAGATGACTTGATGGCCGCCATCTGGGACAAAAACAAGATTCTCAAGCCTGAGTTTGCTTCATCGGACGAAGAAGAGGGGATCAGTGAACTGATTGTGCGTCACAACAACTCCACACAATTCCTTTTCGATGATGAGCCAGAAAATTTTGTTCCGCTTTTTGAGCGTGTAAGTTATGAGAGTGAAGATGAAAAAATGCTTGCTGTCGAAGAGTGGGCTATGGGATTTCTTTCGGGAATTGAACTTGTCTACGACGCATGGGCTCCTCTTTTCGACGATAAAAAGGCCTCTCTCCTGGTGATGCCAATGTTCATGCTCGGCAAGGTGTCGGATGAATTCGGAAACCTGTCGGATGAGGAGATGCTCGATCTGAGTGAAACCATTGCTGGCACTGTTATCGGCATACACTCTTTCTGGCAGAAGAAAAACTGAGCTGAGAACCCGGCCTTGCGCCAGCTCATTATCAAGTTGGTTGAGCCAAAAGAGTTGGTGTAAAGAAAAGGTTATTTTTTAACACCGGAAAAAACTACAAAACTGTAGTTTTTATACCAGCAGTTGACCTCCCTGAATCCTGCACTTCTCAGAAAGCAGAGCTGGCTCTCAAGAGTGCCCGGACGGTCAGCTTTCATCCTTTCTTTTGCCGCATCGAACTCTGTATCAGCAAGACCGCTCCCGGCAACCTGCCGAAGCCAGATTTCCCTGTAGAACCGATCGATCTCGTCAGTAGCTCCCAGTACCTGATCAGCATTGATAAACATACCTCCTGGATTGAGCACTTTATAGATACTCTGAAACAACGAGGCTTTCTCTTCGTCCGGCAGATGATGGATAGAAAGTGCCGACACAATAAGATCATAAGAGCCCTGCAACCCTTTTGAATAGTCGTGAACAAAAAAAGAGAATCGTTCAGCTTCTCCTGCAAACCGCTCACGGGCCTTTTGCAGCATCTCAACGGAGATATCCATCAGGGAAACATGAGCCTCTGGAAAACGCTCTGAAACAAAATGAGAAAGCAATCCCGTTCCGGCTCCAAGATCAAGCATGCTGAACGCATCATGATGCTGAAAGGGAACAAGCTCGGGTACATGGCTGTAAAACTCGTCAAAACAGGGAATAAGCTGCCTCCGAGTCTCATCATATGAGGGTACTGAACGGTCAAAAAGCTCTCTGACGAAAAGCATATCCATATCAAGACCTAAAAAAAAGGGGTGACTTAACAAAAAAAGTATTCAAATCTACCCATAAAACGGCATACCACAAAAACCGTTCACCTGTTCAGCGAAGTCACATTTCCTACCAGAATGTATTTTTTGGCATTTTCCTACACCTTTGTAGTTCTTTTTGGGTTTCGATAATCCACTACGGCGGAGACTTCAATAGCCTTAATAAAAAAAAGAGCCACAACTAACAAGCCCGAAACCTTTGAGCCATGCGGCTTTGGCGCGTTTTCTCTTCCCTGCGCAATAATTCTTTTCCGGAAAAGGACATTTCTGGCACGCATCTTGCATCTCTATAATCATAACTATTAAGGGCAGAAGCCAAAATGGCCTGAATAGTTGACGATAAATGCAATAACAACCTAAAAAAGCACGAAAATGAGAAAAGTAGCTATTTACGGAAAAGGTGGCATCGGCAAGTCAACCACAACACAGAACACGGTTGCCGGTCTTGCGGAAATGGGCAAGAAAATCATGGTTATTGGCTGTGACCCAAAGGCTGACTCAACACGCCTGCTTCTCGGCGGACTGCAGCAGAAAACAGTGCTCGACACACTTCGCGAGGAAGGTGAAGAGGTTGAACTTGAAGATATCATCAAGGATGGGTACAGAAAAACCCGCTGCACCGAATCTGGTGGTCCTGAACCAGGTGTAGGTTGTGCAGGTCGCGGTATCATCACCAGCGTTAACCTTCTCGAACAGCTTGGTGCTTTCGATGATGAATGGGATCTCGACTATGTGTTCTACGATGTGCTTGGTGACGTTGTGTGCGGTGGTTTCGCCATGCCTATCCGTGATGGCAAGGCTGAGGAGATTTACATCGTCTGTTCAGGTGAGATGATGGCCATGTACGCAGCAAACAACATCTGTAAAGGTATCCTGAAATATGCCGATACCGGTGGAGTTCGCCTTGGTGGTCTTATCTGCAACAGCCGTAACGTTGACAACGAGCGTCAGATGATTGAGGAGCTTGCCAAAAAGATCGGCACTCAGATGATTCACTTTGTACCTCGCAACAACTTTGTGCAGCGTGCCGAGATCAACCGTAAAACTGTTATCGAGTACGATCCGACCCATGAGCAGGCTGACGAGTACCGTGCTCTTGCAAAGAAAATTGATGAAAACAAGATGTTCGTCATTCCAAAGCCACTCGAAATCGAAGAACTTGAAGCACTTCTCATTGAATTTGGTATCGCTAACTAAAAAAAGGAGTACAAGCACATGTTAATGATCAGAACAATCGTCAGGCCGGAAAAGGTTTATGATGTCATGCAGGGACTGCTTGACGCAGGCTTCCCGGCTGTAACAAAAATTTCGGTTGTTGGACGCGGCAAGCAGCGCGGTCTTCGCGTCGGCGATGTGGTTTATGATGAAATCCCCAAAGAGATGCTTTTCGTTGTTGTTCCCGATAATGACAAGGATTTCGTCATAAGGGCAATCATGGAGAATGCAAAGTCAGGATCAGAAGGAAAGTTCGGTGATGGCAAAATCTTTATTTCAAGCGTCGAGGAGGTCTACACCATCAGTTCCGGCGAGAAAGAAACCGAACCAATGCTCGCTTCAGAAAAGGAGGCCTGAATGAAAGAGATCATTTCAGTCATAAGGATCAACAAGGTGAATGCAACCAAGAAAGCGCTTATCGATGCAGGAATCCCGGCTTTCACCGCTACAGGCAGAGTTATGGGACGCGGCAAGGGCCAGGTTCACTATGATATTCTCCAGGGCGCTGAAGCAGGACATCCGGAGGCAATCGCGCAACTCGGCAATGCACCGAGACTTGTTGCCAAAAGGATTCTTACTGTGGTTGTACCCGACGAGTTGTGCCAGAGTGCAATCGATACAATCATCAAGGCCAACCAGACCGGCAAACCCGGTGACGGCAAGATCTTTGTAACGCCGATTGTCGAAACCATCAGGGTCAGAACCGGCGAAGAGGGTGATGAAGCGCTGAACTAACAGAGCAATATTTAAAAGGTGTAAACGGAGAGAGCTACATGGAGGCGAACATACATTTTCCGGATCCTTCCAAAGTAAGGGAGGAGCTGATACAAAAATACCCGACCAAGGTCGCTAAAAAGCGGTCAAAGTCGATCATTGTCAATGACCCGGATTTGATTCCGGAAGTACAGGCCAACGTGCGTACCGTTCCTGGAATCATCACACAGCGAGGATGTTCTTATGCTGGTTGTAAAGGTGTGGTTCTCGGACCTACGCGTGATATCGTCAACATTGTGCACGGCCCTATCGGGTGCAGTTTTTACGCATGGTTGACACGCCGCAACCAGACCAGACCTGAAACGCTCGAAGACGCAAACTATATCCCTTACTGTTTCTCTACCGACATGCAGGAGGAGAATGTGGTCTTCGGCGGTGAGAAAAAGTTGAAAGTGGCAATACAGGAGGCTTATGACCTCTTTCACCCGAAATCCATCGCTATTTTCTCGACCTGTCCGGTCGGTCTGATTGGTGATGACGTGCACGCCGCTTCAAAGGAGATGCGTGAGAAGTTCGGTGACTGTAACGTTTTCGGGTTCAGTTGCGAGGGTTACAGGGGCGTAAGCCAGTCGGCAGGTCACCATATCGCAAACAACGGTGTATTCAAGCACATGGTTGGTCGCAACAACACACCGAACGAAGGAAAGTTCAAGATCAACCTGCTTGGCGAGTACAACATTGGTGGTGACGCTTTTGAAATCGAGCGGATTTTCGAGAAGGTCGGTCTTACCCTGATATCGTCGTTCAGCGGCAACTCGACCGTAGGCCAGATTGAAAATGCTCATATAGCCGATCTTAACGTGATTCTCTGTCACCGTTCGATCAACTACATGGGTGACATGATGGAGACAAAGTACGGTATTCCGTGGATGAAGGTGAACTTCGTCGGCGCAGACTCATCGGCAAAGTCTCTGAGGAAAATTGCTGAATATTTTGGCGATGAAGAGCTTAAGGCACGAGTTGAAGAGGTGATTGCAGAGGAGATGCCAAGGGTAAAAGCAATCATTGAAGAGATCCTGCCAAGAACGACAGGAAAAACCGCCATGCTCTTTGTCGGAGGCTCACGAGCCCACCACTACCAGGATCTCTTTACCGAGCTTGGCATGACAACGGTAGCCGCAGGATACGAATTTGCTCACCGTGATGACTATGAAGGACGTGATGTACTGCCAAAGATCAAGGTTGATGCTGACAGCAAAAATATCGAGGAGCTGAAAGTTGTGCCTGATCCTGAGCTCTACAACCCAAGAAAAACCGAAGCGGAGCTTGCAGAACTGAAGGAAAAAGGACTTGAGATCAACGGCTATTCGGGAATGATGAAGCAGATGACCAAAAAGTCACTGGTTGTCGATGACCTCAGCCACTACGAGTCTGAAAAGCTGATCGAAATCTACAAGCCCGATATTTTCTGTGCCGGTATCAAGGAAAAATATGTGGTTCAGAAAATGGGTGTACCGCTCAAACAGCTTCACAGCTATGACTACGGCGGCCCATACACAGGATTTGTTGGTGCAACGAACTTCTACAAAGACATTGACCGCATGGTAAACAACCCTGTCTGGAAACTGATCAAGGCGCCATGGGAAAAGGCCGGAAACGGAAAAAGCGGAGGAATTGAAGCCAGCTACGTCACTCAGTAATGAACAGGAAAACGGAGACTATTGAATTATGCTATTAAGACACACATCAACAGAGGTTAAAGAGCGTGAGGGACTGACGATCAACCCGGCGAAAACCTGCCAGCCGATCGGCGCCATGTACGCTGCGCTCGGTATTCATGGCTGTCTGCCTCACAGCCATGGCTCACAAGGATGCTGCTCATATCATCGCAGCACCCTGACCCGCCACTACAAGGAGCCCGTAATGGCGGCAACAAGTTCGTTCACCGAAGGTGCTTCAGTGTTCGGTGGCCAGGCTAACCTCCTTGCTGCCATCGAAACCATCTTTGCGGTCTATGACCCTGATATCATCGCGGTGCACTCAACCTGCCTCAGCGAAACCATCGGTGATGACTTGCAGCAGATCACAAGAAAAGCAAATGATGACGGCAAAATCCCGGAAGGAAAGCATGTCATTTTCGCCAGCACACCGAGCTTTATCGGCTCACACGTAACCGGATACGCCAACATGGTGGCCGGTATGGCTGATCAGTTCACCGTGTCAACTGGTGAAAAGAAAAACCAGATCAACATTATTGCCGGCTGGATGGAGCCTTCCGACATGCGCGAAATCAAGCGCATCTCGCAAGAACTTGGTGTAAAGATCGTGCTTTTCCCGGACACCTCGGATGTGCTCGATGCACCGATGACCGGCAAGCATGAGTTCTATCCGAAAGGTGGCACCACGGTTGAAGAGTTGAAAAGTACCGGCGACAGCCTTTCGTCTCTTGCACTCGGATGTATCAGCGCCGAACCAGCGGCGATCGCCCTTGAAAAGAAGTGCAAGGTGCCGTTTGAAACGCTCGACATCCCAATCGGTCTCTCGGCAACCGACCGCTTCATCATGGCGCTCAGCAAGGCTGGCAGCGTAACGGTTCCTGATACTATTACCGCCGACAGAGGAAGACTGGTCGATGTAATGGCCGACATGGAACAGTACTTGTACGGCAAGAAAGTAGCGCTCTTTGGTGATCCGGATCAGTTGATTCCACTCACCGAGTTCCTGCTTGACCTGAACATGAAACCGGTTCATATCGTCAGCGGTACTCCCGGCCAGCGTTTTGAAAAACGCATGCACCAGATTCTTGAAACAAGGGCTCCGGGAACAAACTTCAAGAACGGCATTGGCGCCGATATGTTCCTGCTGCACCAGTGGATGAAGAATGAGCCTGTTGACCTGCTGATCGGCAACACCTATGGCAAGTACATGGCACGCGACGAAGACGTTCCTTTTATCAGGTTCGGCTTCCCGATTCTCGATCGTATCGGCCACAGCTATTTCCCAAGTGTCGGCTACAGCGGCGGTCTGAGGCTGCTTGAAAAGATTCTCACCGCCATTCTGGATCGCCAGGATCGCGATGCACTTGAAGAGAAGTTTGAGCTGGTCATGTAAAGAATAAGAAAGGGAAATCAGGGAGTTATAAACCACCTCCTGGCCAATGCCGGGAGGTTCCCTTATCGCAAAGCAACATTTTATTTTTAAAGGGGTAGAAGCTATGGAACATATTGGTATTCTCGAGGGACGCCAGAAACAGATCTTCGAAAAGAAATCAGGTGTTGAGCAGGTCGATATTTCATGTGACACCTCCAGCCTTTCGGGATCAGTGAGCCAAAGGGCATGCGTCTTCTGCGGTTCCAGGGTGGTACTCTATCCCGTAGCCGATGCCCTTCATCTCGTTCATGGCCCAATCGGATGTGCCGCCTATACGTGGGACATACGAGGCGCTGTCTCTTCAGGTCCTGAGTTACACAGACTGAGTTTTTCGACTGACCTGCAGGAGATGGATGTCATTTACGGCGGAGAAAAGAAACTCTACCATTCGCTGATTGAGCTGATCGAACAGTACAAGCCCAAAGCCGCATTTATCTATTCAACCTGTATTGTCGGCCTTATTGGTGACGATATCGAGGCTGTGTGCAGGAAAGTTGCAAAAGAAACAGGAATCCCTGTGCTGCCGGTTCATTCCGAAGGATTCAAGGGCACCAAAAAAGATGGCTACAAAGCCGCCTGTCTGGCACTTATGAAACTTATCGGCACGGGATCGATTGAAAATATCAGCAAACAGAGCATCAATATCCTCGGCGAATTCAACCTTGCCGGCGAAGCCTGGCTCATCAAGGCATACTACGAGAAAATGGGTATCGAGGTTGTCGCAACCCTGACCGGCGACGGACGAATCGACGCAGTACGTCGGGCACACGGAGCAACCCTCAACGTTGTACAGTGCTCTGGCTCCATGACCTGGCTTGCCAAGGAAATGGAGGAGAAATATGGAATTCCCTATATCCGGGTCTCCTATTTCGGTATCGAGGATATGTCGAAATCGCTCTACGATGTGGCAAAACATTTCCCCGACCATCCCGAAATCATGGAAGCGGCAAAAGAGGTTGTCAGCGAAGAGGTCAAAAAACTCTATCCACAACTTCAGAAGTTCAAAAAAGCACTGACTGGCAAGAAAGCAGCCATCTATGTGGGTGGAGCATTCAAGACATTCTCGCTTATCAAGGCACTCCGCTCGATCGGCATGTCGGTAGTGCTGGCCGGTTCCCAGACTGGCAACAAGGATGACTATGCAAGACTCAAGGAGATGTGCGACGAGGGAACAGTGATCGTGGACGACTCCAACCCCGTTGAGCTTTCCAAATTTATTCTTGAAAAAGAGGCCGACCTGCTTATCGGAGGCGTAAAGGAGCGCCCTATAGCCTTCAAGCTT
>SERZ01000480.1_pt1 | contig 26798 bp, 26 predicted proteins | sample 3171461 | NCBI WGS metagenome assembly SERZ01 (sample SAMN06051861, study PRJNA518727) | freshwater metagenome | biome: subpolar coniferous forest; feature: holomictic lake; material: water; isolation source: holomictic Lake 227, 6 m depth | place: Canada: near Kenora, Ontario | collected... | reverse complement strand
GATTACAAGCAAGGGAGCGAATAATTGCAACGCGTTGTTGCTGTCCCCCACTTAAGCGATCTGGATATTGATCGGCTTTATCGGCTAAATCAAAGCGTTTTAGTAATTTTTGTGCCGCATCTATCGCCTCTTCCTTACTTTTTCCGGCAACTTTAATCGGTGCCAAAGTAATGTTTTCAAGGACTGTCTTATGAGGAAATAAGTTAAATGATTGAAAAACCATTCCTAAATTACGGCGCACTTCATCGGCGTTAATGAGAGGATCGGAAATCTCAGCACCATCTAGGAAGATTTGACCATCATCGATTGACTCGAGCAAGTTAATACAACGCAAAAGCGTGGACTTACCCGAACCTGAAGCTCCAATTAAAACCGTTGCTGTGTGCTCCGGAACAGATAAAGAAAGGTGGTTGAGCACTAGCTCTTGACCAAAGGACTTACGAATATCTTTAAGCTCGAGGACATTAGCCATTAGATTGCGCCCTCAGCATTCTGTGCATTGGTCCGCTGCCTTATTGCGCGATCGGTGTATCGGGTCATGGGGATCGTAATAAATAGGAAGAGAATTGCAGCCACAACATAGGGCGTGTAATTAAAAGTTCGGCTGGCATTTATTTGTGCGGCGCGAACAGCATCAGTAACACCCAAGATTGAGACTAAGCCCGTGTCTTTGAGTAGAGATACGAAGTCATTTAATAGCGGCGGGACTACTCGGCGAATCGCTTGTGGCAAAACCACGTATCTCATCGTCTGTCCAGAGGTAAGGCCAATGGATCTGGCAGCGGCTCTCTGACTTGGGTGAATCGACATAATGCCGCTTCGAATTACTTCTGCAACATATGCCGAATAAGTCAGGACTACCGCAACAGTGCCTAGAAAAATGACATTGCTTGGAATTCCACTTAGGCGCAGAGCTGGAACGCCAAAACCAACGAGCAGAATAATCAAAATTAGAGGAGCCCCGCGGAAGATATCGACGTAGGCGGTAGCTAGAAATCTAAATGGTGTAAGCGCCGGTGACTTTGTCGTGCGCATTAGAGCTAAACCGAGCGCGATTACTCCGATACATGTGCCACCTATAAAGGTCAGTTGAAGGTTGATCCAAAGACCGGCAATAACAGTTGGAAAGACTTTGCGGCCATAGTCAATATCAAAAAATGTCTTCTGGACAACGGCCCAACCAGGGGAAGTTATTGTGATGCTAACTAATGTGCCAAGCACTACTAGCGATGAGATTGCGGCAATAGTTGTTTGCCGTCTACTTATTCGCTTACGGGCTCCACGCCTTTCAATCTCACGTGAGCTTGGCGACCAAGCAGAGTTAGTTCGCTCTGTCATGGCCGCCAAACTACCGTGTTTACTTCTCTACTTCTTACTAAGGCTTTAGTACTGGCGCACCGCCACCAGTAGCAAGCCACTTATCCGTAATCGCGGCCAAAGTTCCATCTTTAGTAATCGCATCAACGGCAGCTGAAACGCATGACGTCAACGCACTTCCCTTAGATAGCAAGAGTCCAAATTGATCTCCGCCACCAGTTGAAGGCAGCTGACCAACAATTAATCCGTTTGTAACTTCAACACCCGATAGATAGAAAGCTGTTGGAAGATCAACGACCAATCCATCTATCTGACCGTTCTTAAGGGCAGATACACCAGCGGCATTGTCATTAAATACCTGAGGCTTGATTCCAATTTGGTTCTGGATTGCATCAAGTGAAGTTGTACCAACAGCTGCACCAAGCTTTGCACTCTTCAAGTCAGCAATCGAAGTTTTGCCTGCAATTTTGCTTCCCTTGAAAGAAACAATTGCTTGTGGGGCAGTGTAATAAGGTGAAGAGAAGTCAACGGCCTTTGCTCGATCTGGCGTAATTGAAAATTGCTGCAAATTGAAATCGAAGTTCTTAGCACCAGGTGTTACTGCGCTATCGAAAGTTGTACGAACCCAGACGACATCACTATTTGCAAAGCCGAGCTGTTTAGCAACGGCATATGCCACTGCGCCTTCAAAACCATTACCAGTCTCTGGCTTATCATCGATCATCCATGGGAAGTAAGCTGGTTGACCTGTAGCAATTGTTAACTTTCCCGCCGTCAAGGTTTTAAGGTCGGCCTTAGCGCATGATGCTGCGCTACTTGCCGTTGATGAGGCACTCTTAGCGCATCCTGAAAGTACGAGGGCGGCGGCAATGACTACTACTGAAATAATTCCAAAACGTTTTTTCACGTTAACTCCTAAAAAGTGGATGGATATAGCCAAAGGTTATTGAGAAGAGTTCTAGATGTCTACATGCCCACTCTGCGCATGAGTGCCCCTTAAGCGAGCGCGGCATCCAAAGTAATCGTGGCCGATGAATAAAGCTTAGAAACTGGGCATGTCCGCTTAGCTTCAGTAGCTAATTCAATGAACTCCGCATTGGACATACTTTGATTGCTTCCACGCGAGACTAAGTGGACTTCACTGATGGCAAATCCGCCATCGCGTTGCTCCAAGGTCACGCGAGCCGTTGTTTCGATCTCGCCTACGGGTAACTTGGCATCCTCAATCAAACTCGTCAAATGCATCGAAAAACATCCCGCGAGCGCCGCCCCAATGAGCTCCTCTGGGTTTGTTCCCATTCCATCTTCAGTGCGCGACTTTAAAGAGAAAGGAATACTCAGGCCATCGCGGCCAAGGGTCATTGTGCCCGTTCCGGTTGGAACTGGTCCGCTCCATTTCGCGCTTGCATGTCGGAGAATTTTCATGGATATGCTTCCTTTCGAGAGGGGTCACTATGAAACCAGGGGTTGTATTCAGTGCGGTGTCGGAAACCATAGCAAAAGATTGCATTACAACAAGAGGTGAAGCTAAGTGCACCACACTTATTGATCGCGGCACGTATGCCGAGGCAATGACGGCCGTTGAAATCTGGCTAACTGGCAATGCCGCTCCAGTGGTTAGTACAAAACACGACACTCTTATTTATACGCGCTCTGGAACTGCCACTTTAGAGATAACCGATGAAGATGGCGTGCACTCGCAGGAGATGAAAGCCGGGTCGGCCTCACTCATTCGATCTGGCTCTACATTTAATTGGAGCTCTGGCAAAGAGCTTCGTGCCCTTGAGGTTAGCGTGCCGGATAAATCTGGACCCTTTGCCCGTAAACAGAAATCGCCTACCGAGTATTACGATCGATTTGTTCAGCAAGGCTCATCCGATAAATCTGCGGCAACATCCAATCGAGAATTTGAAGTTCTCTATGACGCCAGCAATGGCTCGGCGCATGCAACAATGTTCATTGGCTTCATTCCACCATCGGGTGCCCCAGCTCACTACCACTTATACGATGAGATCTGTCATATCGTTCAAGGCGGAGGCGAGCTCCATGTTGGTGACACTCTTCAAGAGCTAATGATTGGTTCGACGTTTATCGTCGCACCTCGCCTGCTTCATGCTCTGGTAAATAATCGCGATGAAGATCTGTGTCTGTTGGGCATTTTCCGTCCAGCCGGCTCGCCAGCTGCCGCCTACTACCCAGATGGGCACCCAGCACCCGGATATATAGAGTCGTAGCGGCAATTCTTGCCGATATTGCCGATATGGCGACCGCCAATAATTTGCATAAATATTTTTAATGGAGATACTCTCCCTAATGCAAAACGCTTAAATCCATGAATAGATACCGGGAGAGTAAATCGTGGCCGTAGATTCACCTGTGAAAGATTTAGCATCCATCTACCGATCACAATTCTCGGTTTTTGAACATGTAACGTATGTTAATTCATGCTCGCAGGGCGCACTTGCCGATAGCGTAAAAGCGAGTTTTGATTCCTATATCTCAACCCTTGAATTGCAAGGCTCTGCCTGGGGCGACTGGGCTGGATATCAAGAGACGATGCGCTCTCTCTTTGCAAAGTTTTTTCAAGTTCCAACGACGGAAATTGCCGTTACAACTTCGGCATCTGCTGGAGTAAGCGCAGTTGCATCCTCTTTAGATTTCACTAAGGGCCGCAACAAAATTATTACAACTGAAAATGAATTCCCTACAATTGGACAGACATGGCATGCGCAAGAACTTCGCGGCGCAGTTGTCCATCACATTCCGAGCAATGCCGATTTAACGGTAAATGTTGCCGCCATGATTGATGCAATTGATGACCAAACCCTTATCGTCTCGATAACTCACGGCTGCTATCACAACGGTGCAGTCACTGATTTGGAGCCAATTATCGAGGCTGCACATAAGAAAGGCGCACTCGTATTAGTTGATGCCTATCAAACTGCAGGTGCCGTGCCCCTTAATTTATCTACTTTAAAGGCCGACTTTGTCGTCGGAGGTACTCTCAAATATTTATTAGGTGTGCCAGGTGTTGGTTTTCTTTATGCGCGAAGTGAAACAACATCGCATTTGATCCCAACCTCAACTGGCTGGTTTGCAGCAAGGGACATATTCGCTATGGAGATTCATTCCTATGATCCAGCCAAGGAAGCACGTCGATTTGAATCAGGAACGCCGGCTATTCCATCTCTCTATCCATCATCGACTGGCTTAAGCATGGTTATCGATATTGGCATTGAAAATATCTACGCATATGTATCGCAAATTCACGATGCACTGCGAACTGGAATTGAGTCATTGGGCGGGGTCGTAATAACGCCGAAAAATAAGGCCAATCACGGCGCAATGCTTGCAGTGGCATCCCTTGATGAAAGCGCTCATGCAGCAGCCCTTGAGAGTGAAAAGATTGTTACATCATCTCGTGGTGGCAACATCCGAGTCTCGCCCCATTTTTACAACAGCTTCGAGGACGTTGAGAAAATAGTTGCCGCTTTTGCAAAAACTAGCCAGTACTTGCGCAAATAATTCAAGGGAGTTAACAAATGACACAGATCGAAAGATTTGATCTTGCACCTGGAATCAATGTCGCTCGGGCAATTACTGGACTGTGGCAAATCGCAGATATGGAAAAGGATGGTTCGACGTTAGATCCAGCCAGCACTGCCGAATTCATGGCAGCTTACGCCGACGCTGGTTTAGATACTTTCGATATGGCCGATCACTACGGAAGCGCCGAAATCATCGCCGGCTATTTTAAAAAGAATTTACCAGCCGGCAAAAACGCGCACTTATTTACTAAGTGGGTTCCAAAACCGGGGCCTGTGACACGTGAGCAAGTACGGGCGGCAGTGATGGATCGCTGTACTCGGCTGCAAACGCAGAAAGTTGAGCTACTGCAATACCATGCATGGAAGTTTTCTAATCCTTACTGGTTAGACACGCTTGTCTACTTACAAGAGCTACAAGAAGAAGGTTTAATTGGAGCTATTGGTGTTACTAACTTTGATACTGCGCATTTGCGTATAGCCAAATCAATTGGCGTGAATATTGTTTCCAATCAAATTTCATATTCAGTTATCGATCGACGTGGTGGTGGTCAAATGGCCGATTACTGCAACGATAACGGCGTTAAAATTCTTGCATACGGAACTCTTTTGGGAGGATTTATCTCTCAGAAGTGGTTAGGAAAAACCGATCCAACTGGACAGGCGCTTCCTAATTGGTCTCTCATGAAATATAAGCGCTTCATTGATGTCGCTGGGGGCTGGGATAAATTTCAACATGTACTAACCACCCTGAGTGAAGTTGGCAACGAAGTTGGCCGCTCTGTTTCAACGGTGGCCAGCAAGTATCAGCTGGGCCAAAAGGCTGTTGGCGCGGTCATAATTGGTGCTCGCCTTGGCGAAAATGCACATATCGATGATGCTGTTTCACTCTTTACTTTCAATTTAACTGATATTCAACGAAGCAAAATTACTACAGCACTTTCGCAGTTAGAAGATATTCCTGGAGATTGCGGTGATGAGTACCGCAAGCCTCCTTACTTAACCGCGTCAGGTGATTTAAGCCATCACCTTGAGGATTTTCCTCCAGTGTATGAAGTTAAACAATCTGGCGGGAAGTCAATGATTGATTCTGGTACGACGTGGGAGACGTTAGCTGGATACAGTCGCGCAATTCGCATTGGTGATCGCGTTCTCGTTTCCGGAACAACTGCAACGCACGGCTCAATTGTTGTTGGCAAAAACGATCCAGAAGCACAGACACACTTTATAATCGATAAAATTGAAGCATCGCTCGAGTCACTCGGTGCGAAACTTAGCGATGTTGTTCGTTCACGAATGTATGTAAATGACTTGAAAGACTGGGAACCTATTGCTCGCGTTCATGGAGTTCGTTTCGCCGAGATTCGTCCAGCAAATACGATGGTCGAAGCCAAGCTCATAGGAGATGACTATTTAATCGAAATCGAAGTTGAGGCCGTAATTCAATGAAGAAACGTGAACTTGTTGCGGGCTATGAAATCTCACCAGTTATCAAAGGTGGTTGGCAGTTAAGCTCTGGGCATTCACTAAATCTGCAGATTCAAGAGCAAGCGGCAATTTCAGACATGATTTCTTTTATTGAATCTGGGATCACAACTTTTGATTTCGGCGATATTTATACAGGGGTTGAAGAGTTAGTTGGTAAAACTCTCGCTGCGTTGAGCGAAAGACTTGGCACTAGCGCCCGAGATAAAGTTCAACTTCATACTAAGTATGTTCCTAACGAGACCTCATTAAAGAGTTTTGATAAATCCGACGCCATCACCATAGTTAACCGCTCTCTGACTCGCCTACGCGTTGAGCAAGTTGATGTTGTTCAGCTCCATTGGTGGAGATATGAAGACCGACACTACCTAGCGGCCTTAGAGGTTCTTTTTGCGCTCAAAGAGAGTGGAAAAGTAGGAAACGTTGGAATTACTAACTTTGACTTAGAGCGCCTTGAGGAGATGGTTGATGCTGGATTAAAACCTGCCAGCCATCAAATTCAATACTCCCTTCTCGATCGTCGAGCCGAGAAAGGTATGAGCCAATTCTGCGAAGCGAACAAAATCGGAATTCTTTGCTATGGCACGGTCGCCGGCGGATTCTTCTCTGAAAAGTTTTTAGGTGTCGCAGAGCCAACACAAGTGGAGACGCGTTCAAATGTTAAGTATCAGATAATTATTGATGAGTTCGGTGGGTGGGGACTTTTCCAAGAGCTATTGCGTGTATGTAAAAATATTGCCGACAACCACGGAACGGATATCGGAACAATTGCTTCAGCATGGGTTCTGCAACGCCCGGCGGTCAAAGCCGTAATTGTTGGTGCTCGAAACATTTCACATCTGGACTCAAATTTAAAAATCCCCCAAATTGTTTTCACTCATTCAGAGCTCGAAGCGATAGATGAGATTCTCTCTAGATCCAAGGGACCCAACGGACCCGTTTATGATTTAGAGCGGTACTCAGAAAAACATCGCAAGATTATGCATACAAATAATAATTAAGTTAAATCTCCAGAACGCAGCTTAACTTTCGCAGTCCGCTCTATCCGCATAATGAGTCTCTCATCAGGATCCGGGCATGCCACAAAAGAGTCAGTCTCTAACCAATCCTTGGCCGGCATCTGTCTTTGTTTAGCCGGTAAAAGTGGCATGGCTGCGGCAATGGCATACATACAGAAATGTTTACCTGCAGGTATACGAAGCTGTGAACTTTCGGTTACTTCAAAGTAATCCCCGACCTTTAAGCCGCAAACAGAGCGGCCCTCAATTCGATCTACGACGATGCGTAATTCAAATAGCTCCATGTCTTGCTCAGTCTCATTTTCCACAGAAATTAGCCTAAGGCACTGGGCGACAAAACCCTCCATTTTAGGTATCTTTGGCGAGGCCGCTTTTAGGGGCCTCTGAATTCTCTAGAAGAGTGAGGTTGATGCGTGGCCGAGTTTGTTCAACTGCTCTTTAACGGCTTGGTAGAAGGCTCAATCTTTGGAATTGCAGCTTTAGGCATCTCACTTGTTTATTCCGTATTGCGTCTCGTTAATTTTGCTGCCGGTGATTTTCTAACGCTGAGTGCATTTACAACTTATTTTTTCTCAGTCGACTTACACATGCCTCTAGTGGTCGCCGTATTAATCTCGGTAGTAATTGGCGTAGTCATTTCTCTATTCCTTGAGTTTCTTATTTGGCGGAGGTTGCGCAAGAGCGGTGCTGGAATGCTCGCACTTTTCTTAGTTGCAACCGGAGTTGCATTTGTTTTGCGCCAATCAATCGCCTTAACTTTCGGCAGCAACAGCCGAAAATTTAATATTGATCAAATCAAGACTTTTGAATTTCTTGGTGCCCAAATTGCACAAGCTCAATTAGTTGTCCTGTGTTGCGCCTCGATAGCTATCACGTCAATCGCTATTTTCATTAAGAAATCGGTTATCGGGAAAAATATGCGTGCTTACTCCGATAATCCCTCACTAGCTGCAGTCTCTGGAATCAACGTTCAACGCGTCATTATTGCAACCTGGTGTATCAGTGGTGCTTTCGGTGCCCTCGCTGGAGTTTTTCAAGGAACGGTGCAAGGCCAATTTACTAGCGGCATGGGACTTGACCTACTACTTTCGATTTTGGCGGCAGTAGTTCTCGGCACCATCGGTGATGCATACGGTGCCCTTATAGGCGGTTTTGTTCTAGGTATTGTTATGGAACTTTCTACATGGTCGGCTTTTTTCGGCGGAATTCCATCCACGTATAAACCCGTTGTTGCTTTCTCGGTTCTAGTAATTGTTTTACTCTTTAAACCTGAAGGTATCTTTGGAGTGAAGGCGAGAAGAATCTAATGAATGCGATTATGCAACCCGGTTTTTGGATTTTCATCTTAACGATGTCGGGAATCTATGGAATTTTTGGTCTAGGCCTTCAAGTTCAATACGGCGTTGGCGGTATTTTAAACTTTGGTCACGTTGGAATGATGGCGCTCTCCTCATACACAATGGCCATTCTGGTTATTTCACACGGTATTAACTTCTGGATTGCCGCAGCGACTGGCGTTGGAGTTGCCGCCCTTGGCGGCGCCTTCTTGGGTCTTACAACTTTGAGGCTTCGCGGCGACTACTTCGCAATCGTTAGCATCGCATTTTCAGAGATCGTTCGTTACGTTATTTTCAACTCCGACAACATCACTGGTGGAGCCCAAGGCTCACTTGCAATCCCGGCTATCGGTGAAGGTTACCCTTCATACACCAGCTCTTGGGATTCAATAATGAATCACATGAGAGATTTTCTCCAGCCTATTTTTGGCGATATCGTAAATCGAGAGTTCGTCATGGCACTAACAATTTGGTCCACTCTGGCAGTTCTTCTCTTTATCGTTTCGCGAATCGAGCGGACATCATGGGCGCGCGTCCTTCGCGCAACTCGTGAAGATGATGAAGTTCCGGCAGCGCTTGGAAAGAATGTCTTTAGGTTTCGTTTACAAGCCGTAATCATTGGTTCGATCCTGGGTGGAATTGCCGGAATATATTGGGCCTTAGAATCCACACTTCTTTCAGCCGATGATTTCTTAACAATCGTAACTTTCTATGGTTGGATGATTTTAATTTTGGGTGGAGCAACGAAAGTCAAAGGGTTGCCTTTCGCAGCAATATTCTTTGGTTTCCTTTATGGTGGAACTCGCTTCTTTACTTTCTGGCCATTTTCAATGGTCGATTCGGCCCAGCGTGCTTATATCCGCATCATGATTATTGGTGTGGTCTTAATTATTCTTATGATGAAACGCCCTCAGGGAATCTTCGGAAAACGTCAGGAGATGGTCCTTGAATAATTTAATTCTTGAAGTTAATGATGTGGCGATTTCATTTGGCGGTGTCCGCGCAGTAAATGGTGCAACTTTAAATGTGGCCGTTGACAGCGTGACCTCGGTCATTGGCCCAAATGGCGCAGGCAAGACAACTCTCTTTAATCTAATTAGTGGAGCGATCAAACCAGATTCTGGGACTATTTTATTTGAAGGCATGGAAATTCAGAATCTACTTCCGCATAAAATCGCTGACCGAGGAATTATTCGAACTTTTCAAGGCGCGAAAGTTATTAAACGCCTCAGCGTTTTAGAGAATTTGATGTTAGGCGGCCAGGACAATCCAGGCGATAGTTTGCTTAACTTCTTTAACCCCAAGGCTAGAAATGCTTACGAAGCCCAGACCCGTGATCGGGCAATGGAGCTTTTGCAACAGATCGGAATCGAGCGTTTTGCCCATGAGTACGCTGGAATTCTCTCTGGTGGCCAGCGCAAACTTCTAGACCTTGCCCGCGCCTTGATGGCCAACCCAATCATGTTGTTATTGGATGAGCCCTTTGCTGGGGTAAACCCAACTTTGGTTGAAAAATTATTAGAGGTGCTGCAAGACCTTCGGACGAAACATCACTTGACCTTTCTGCTCATCGAGCATGATTTAGAGACGGTTATGAATATTTCAGATCGCGTAATAGTTATGGCCGAGGGCAGAGTAATTGCCGATGGTGCGCCAAACTCTATTTATCAAAATCAAGCCGTAATCGATGCTTATCTTGGTACACGAAAGGCAACCTCATGACTCAACCGTTATTGAAAATAACTAATCTCGAAGGCGGTTATGGAGATATCAAGATTCTCAATGGCGTAAACATTGAAGTGCCTGAAAAATCCATCGTGACAATTGTTGGTCCCAATGGCGCTGGAAAATCCACAATCATGAAAGCAATTTATGGAATTGCCCGAGTGACCGCAGGTTCAGCGACCATTATGCGCAATGGGAAAGAAGTTAACATTCTTGCCACGAAGCCTTACAACCTCTCTAAAATTGGGATCGGCTATGTTCCACAGATAGAAAACATATTTGTCGCCATGACAATTGATGAGAACTTAGATGTTGGATATATTCCTGAGACTGGCAAGAGCCTTGAAGAGCTCAAAGAAAGTATGTACGTGAGGTATCCCGATCTTGTCTCTCGAAAGAAAGATCGCGCCGGGCAACTCTCGGGTGGCCAACGCCAAATGTTGGCATTGGCCCGAGCCCTCATGTCGGCTCCAGATGTTCTTTTATTGGATGAGCCATCGGCAGGGTTGGCACCCGCCCTTGTTGACCAGTTATTCGACGAACTAGTTCGCATTAATAACAGTGGTGTAACGATTTTGATGGTTGAACAAAATGCCCGGCGTGCATTGGAGATATCTACTTACGGGTACGTATTAGATATGGGTAAAAACCGCCACGAGGGGGCTGGCGCAGACCTGGCCGTTGACCCTGCCATTGTTGGTATTTATTTTGGCAAACGAAATAAGGATTAAATCCTCTCTTTCTTTCACTTTTTGAGCCTAGGGTGCCATACTTGCCGAGTTAATTGACGGCCGTCAATTACCAACAACTTAAATCACCCTCGAGGAGAGTTCTTCTATGAAGAAAAAAAGTACTTTACTTATCGCTGGTGCCGCCGTTGCGGCCTCAGCGTTATTTGTTTCAGCGGTTCCAGCAAATGCTGCTGGTCTTAACATCCGTGTCGGCTCAGTTCAACCAATGTCAGGTGCAGGTTTTGCTGCATATGGAACTGGTTTAGCTAACGCTGCTGCATTTGGTGTTACATCAGTTCAGGCAGCAATGACTGCTGCTGGCGTAGGCGGCTCTTGCAAGATGGTAGCTCAAGAAGATTCTGTTTCTGATGCTCCATCAGTTGTACGTGAGGCAGCAACTAAGTTAGTTGCATCTGACAAAGTCAACTTCATCATTGGCTCATTAACATCAGGTGCATCCCTTGAAGTTGGAGCTGTTACAGCTGCTGCATCAGGCGTAATTGCGATTGCATCTGCTGCATCATCACCTGCACTAACAACTTTTCAGGACAATGACACATTGTTCCGCACATACCCATCAGATCTACTACAAGCTAAAGCTTTGGTAACTGCGATTTCAAATGCCAATGGAAAAAATTCATGGGTAACTGTTGGCGCAATCAATAACTCATTTGGAACTGGTCTTGCAACAGCTTTCAAAAAGGCTTGGATCCGCAATGGCGGTCACATCGGTGGCACAGTTCTTTGGAATGCGGGCGCAGCATCATATGATTCAGAGGCTGCAGCTCTTGTAAAGACAAAGCACGATGCTTTCATGTTTGTTGATTACCCAGATTCATTCGCAAAGATGGCACCTGCACTAGCTCGTACAAAGAAGTGGGATGCAGGAAAGACTTTCATGACTGAGGCATTCAATGATGATTCAGCGATTGCTACTGTCGGCGCTTCACTTATGAACGGAATTCGCGGAACTTCAGCTAAGGGCAATGGAACTGATGCTGCAGGTTGGAAGAGCGCTTTCGTAGCTGCTTACCCAAAGAATCCAGGAACTTTCGTTGATGGTTCAGGTTTCGATGGTGCAGTTCTAGCGTGTCTTGCCGGAATTTATGCAAGCTCAACTAGCTCCAAGGCTCTTGCTAAGGGACTTCGCGCAGTCGGCGGAAATAGTGGCGGAACTGCTTATTCATGGAACCAATTGACAGCTGCAGTTAAAGATGTTGCCGCTGGAAAGCCAATCACTTACAACGGTGTTTGGGGTTACACAAAGATGGATAAGGCTGGAGACCCATCGGGTGGAGCTTTTGAAGTCTGGGCTGTGAAGAGTGGTGTAATTATCCACGATTCGAAGCTAGACGTTAAGTTCTAATCTAAAGAACTAAATCTTTGTAGTTACCGCATTCACTACCTTCGTAATAGAAAGAAATTTCTAAAGGTAGTGGATGCGGTGCTATATAGAGGCTTTTAAAGAAGCCTTAAGCCAGTCGACAATCTCTTGAGTTGGGGCTCCTGGAGTAAATATCTCCCCTACTCCCAATGAAATAAGTTTCGCACGATCGGCTTCAGGAATAATTCCCCCTCCAAAAACTAAAATTTCTGGCGCTCCCTGTGCTTTAAGTAGTTCAAGAACTTTCGTAAACAGACCCATATGGGCCCCGGAAAGAACAGAGAGTCCAATAGCTTTTACATCTTCTTGAATAGCAGTAGCAACAATTTGATCGGGGGTCTGATGAAGTCCGGTGTAGATAACCTCAAAGCCAGCATCACGCAATACTCGGGCAATAATTTTGGCGCCGCGATCGTGACCATCTAATCCAGGCTTGGCAATGACGATACGAGTAGGAGGCATGGAGTGAAGATAGCAATTCAGAGCCCCTTGTACAACACGCCTTTATTGGTAGTGCTGTCCTAATATGTCACACATGTCCTCAGAAGCTAGCGCCGAGCAGCAATGGCAAGATTTGCTTAGTTCGATTACGCGCACAAATCCGCGCGAATTAGCACGAGCTATCTCCTTAGTTGAAAATGATTCAACGTTAAAAGTTCAATCTGCGGTTTCTAGATCGCAGGTAATAGGTATAACGGGGGCACCGGGGGTTGGAAAATCAACGACTGTAAATGCCCTGATTGCGGCGCTGCGTGCCCACAACAAGAGCATTGCAGTCTTGGCAGTTGACCCATCATCACCGATTTCCGGTGGCGCGCTATTGGGTGATCGGATTCGCTTAGGTGAACACTTCCTAGATCCAGATGTCTTCATACGTTCATTAGCTACGCGCGGACACCTCGGCGGCCTGTCGGCAACGATTGAATCGGTAATAAATCTAGCGAAGTTAGCTGGTTTTGATTACATCTTTGTTGAAACAGTAGGTGTCGGACAAAGTGAAGTAGAGGTAATGAAATTCGTTCAGACCGTTGTGGTTGTTATGGCTCCCGGTATGGGCGATGGCATTCAGGCCTCTAAAGCTGGCATTCTCGAGATCGGCCACATCTTCCTGATGAATAAGTCTGATCGCGATGGAGCGCGAGAGAGCGCCAAAGAGCTTGAGAGTTCTTTACACCTGTCAGCTAAGCCCCTAAATTGGCAGCCATTAGTTCTATTGGGGGCAATGGAGAAATCAGTAGGGGTCGATGAGTTAATTAGTGCGATAAAAAAACACGGGGAGATAATGAAATGAGTATGTTCAAAACTGGCCATGTTGATAATTTCACACGCGAAAATCTGCCGCCACGCGATCAATGGCCCTGGCTCAATCAGAACTTTATTGACGCCAATTATGATGATCGACTCAATGCTAGTTATGAATTAATAGATAAGACCATTGAATTAGTTGGAGCGGATAAATTAGCAATAATCGCCGCCGATGGAAACTATACATATGGTGAACTCCTTGCAAAAATTTCACAAATGGCAAACTACTTCGAATCTATCGGTGTAAAGCCCGGAAACCGCATCTTGCTTCGCGGTCCAAATAGCGCCTCTCTTGTCATTCTATGGTTGGCAATTCTTCGAGTTGGCGCCGTTGCCGTAACGACAATTCACTTACAGCGAGCCAATGAGTTGGAAAAGATGTTAGGCGTAGCTCATGTGCAATTCGCCCTGATTGATCATAGATTTACGGAAGATTGGAACTTAGTAAGTAATTTTACTGGCCAAACTTTAATTTACGGTGGTGAGAACGACGTATTCTCGAAGGCTGCGAAATTTCCAACGGTACATACGGCGTGTGACACTGCAAGTGATGATGTAAGCATCTTGGCATTTACCTCAGGCTCAACTGGAATTCCAAAGGCAACAATTCATTTCCACCGCGATATCTTGGCAATTGCCGATACTTTTTCTAAAGAGATTCTCAAACCCCTGAAAGAGGATATTTTTGCCTGTTCGGCGCCGCTGGCATTTACTTTTGGACTTGGTGCAAGCGTTGTATTCCCATTTAGAGTTGGTGCAACGACCTTGCTTCTTGAAGGTGCACCACCACCGGTATTAATTGAAAAGGTGCGCGAGAACAAGGTGAGCGTGCTATTTACCGCTCCTACCGCTTACAGAGCCATTATGAAGTCAACGCCAAAGCTAGATCTTCCATCTCTGCGACGCTGCGTCTCGGCAGGAGAACACCTTCCAGAATCTACGTGGACTTCGTGGTTTGAGGCAACCGGCTTGAAAATAATTGATGGAATCGGCGCAACGGAGATGCTGCATATCTTTATCTCAGCCTCTGATGATGCAATTGTTCCTGGAATGACTGGAAAAGTTGTGCCTGGTTATGAGGCAATTATCGTTAATGAGGATTTCGATGAACTTCCCACTGGAGAAGTTGGATTTCTAGCCGTTAGAGGTCCAACGGGCGTCCGCTACTTAAATGATGTGCGTCAAAATGTCTACTCAGTAAATGGATGGAATGTCACTGGTGATCTTTATCTAAAGGATGCCAATGGCTACTTTAAGTACCAGTCCAGAGCAGATGACATGATTATTTCAAGTGGCTATAACATCGCCGCCCCTGAAGTCGAAAATGCCTTGCTCACACATAACGCAGTTGCTGAAGTTGCCGTAGTTGGCGAAGCTGATGAAGAGCGTGGAATGCTCGTCGTTGCATACATTGTTCTGCAGGCAGATGTAGCTGAGAGCGCCGAGCTCATCAAAGAGCTACAAGACCATGTGAAGCAAAAGATCGCACCATTTAAATATCCTAGGCGAATAGTTTTCGTTAAATCTTTACCGAAAACTACTACCGGTAAATTGCAGCGCTTTCGCCTTAAAGGAGAGAATAAATGATTATTGAAGATCGATCCGTCTTTGATTTACCCTCCCGCACGTGCACGAGCGTAGAAAAATATGGAGTAGATCCAGATAATTTTATTGAGATTTTCGAGCCCGCCAGTCAATCACTAGGACAAGTGGTGTTGATTCACGGTGGTTCATGGCGCATTGAGTACGACTTGGCACATCTGCGCTCTTACGCTGGTGCATTATCTGATGCGGGCTACCGAGTTCATTTAGTTGAGTATCGAAGAACACCTGGCTTTCCTGATAATTACTCCGATGATATTCGCAAAGCAATTGAGCATTGCGGTGGTGGTGTCCTTATTGGCCACTCAGCTGGCGGCCACTTGGCGCTCATCGCACCAGATGCGACGAATTCTCGGCTAATTAAAGGGATAATTGCCCTCTCCCCACTGTGTGATCTAGCAACGGCCGATAAAGACAATACCGACAGTGGAGCCGTGCGCGATTTCCTTGGAACTGCGGCGGTTAACCGCCCAGATTTGGATCCGAATGTACGCCTTAATGAACATGTTCCAGTTTTAATTATTCATGGAGTCGATGATCTCATCGTTCCGATTGAGCATTCACGAAATCTTTACAACTCTTACGTTAAAGCTGGGCTGGACTGTGAACTCATTGAACTTGAAAAAATTGGTCACTTTGAGCCTATTGATTATCGAAAAGCACCCTTTGAGATAGTTTTAGCGCAACTTAAAAAGCTCGCGTAGGTATCCAACGGCCATAGGTTTTGCGAAGTTCATTAACTATTTCACCGACAGTGGCGTAGGCCTTAACTGCAGCTATACAAGTCTCCATAATGTTTTCATCTGCTTGTGCGGCCTTATGTAAATTAGCAAGAGTCACCGCAACAAGGGCATTATCTCTGCCTGCGCGAACTGCGTGAAGGGCTGCGACTTGGCCAGCCTCGCTCTCAGGATTAATTTCAAAGGCTTTGTATGGCGGCGTATCGGCTTTGAAAAGATTCACGCCAACTAGTTTGCGCTCCCCCGATTCAATCGCCATTGCAAATGCATAAGCTTTTTCAGAGAGCTCATTTGAAAACCAGCCATTATTGATGCAAGCAAGGGCCCCGCCACGTTTTTCAATATCCTCTAACATCGTCCACATTTTATCTGCGAGTTCATCGGTTAAACGTTCGATTTCATAACTTCCAGCCAATGGATCGGAAGTGCTCAATACTCCAGTTTCAAAAGCAATTACTTGTTGTGTACGAAGAGCTAACATTGCAGCCTCTTCAGTAGGCACACCTAAAGCCTCATCAAAGGCAGAGACGTGCATTGTCTGAATACCGCCCAATGCGGCAGCTAACATTTCAACGGACGTGCGGACAACGTTATTCATAGACTGTTGGGCAGTTAAAGATGAGCCTGCGGTAAAAGCGAAAATACGAAGTTTTTCAGAGGCGGCATCTTTAGGTTCATACTTTTCGCGAACTAAACGCGCCCAAGTCTTGCGGGCCGCCCGGAACTTAGCAATTTCAGGCAAAAACTCGATATTTGAGGATAAAAATGTAAATAAAGTGGCCGCGATTTGGTCGACGCTAACGCCTCTGGCAATTGCTGCATCTAGGTACTCGCGTGCATTAGCAAAAGTAAATGCAACTTCCTGCACAGCATCAGAGCCTGACTCTCGAATGTGATAACCACTCATTGCCAATGAAACCCAACGCGGGATCTTAGTTGCAATGTACTCGATAACATCAACTGAGAGTTTTAAGCCCGCTTCGGCTGGAAAAATCTGAGTGCCCCGCGCGATGTACTCTTTAAGCACATCGTTTTGAATAAACATTCCAAATTTATTTGGGTCCATCTCGCGCTGTTCAGCCAGGGCAATAAACATCGCTGCCCAGATATAACCTATGGAGTTTGCAGTTGTGCGAACTTGTGAGATTTTCTCGAGTGGAATGCCCTCCATTAAAATCTCAATATCGCGCAGACTATCTATCGCTACACCCACTCGACCTACTTCACCCAGGGATAAGGGATCATCGGAATCCAAACCGAGTTGAGTAGGTAAATCTAATGCAACGCTAAAACCAGTTAAGCCTTGATCCAGTAGCATTCTAAAACGCTCGTTAGTCTCGGCAGGTGTTCCAAAACCACCGTACTGGCCCATGGTCCATACACCTGGATCGGCATTAATTCCGCGGGTGTATGGATATTTACCAGGCTCTTCGATTGTCATTGCTACTTACTTTCCTCTAACTGTTGGCGAAGTACTTTTTTAGCAATCTTTCCAGTTGAGTTTAATGGAAACTCTTTTACAACCATAACAACTTTTGGCTTCTTATACGATGCCATACTGGATTTACAGTGGGCCATTACTTTCTCGCTAATCTCTTCCTCTGTTGCAGTGACTCCAGGCTTGAGCGTTACCATCGCGACAACACGCTGGCCCCACTCTGCATCCTTGACCCCAATGACAGCCACCTCGAGAACTCCCTCTACATCTGCAACTACATCTTCGATTTCGCGAGGATAAATGTTGTAACCACCACTAATAATCATGTCGCCTTTGCGATCGACTAGATATAGTCGATTATCGGCATCAAGACGGCCTAAATCCCCCGTATGCAGCCAGCCATCGCGTACGGCCTTAGTTACGGTTGCATCCATTCCGGCAGCGCCATAGTAGCCGCGCATGACGTGGTCTCCCCGAGTGATTACTTCACCAATCTCACCAACTGGAACTGGATTGTTATCTTCATCAACAATTAAAATCTCAACACCAATGCAAGCATTGCCGGCGCTAGTTAGTAAGTCGGGATTACCTTGTAGACCTAACTCATGATCTCTTGCACTGAGCACGGTCACTGGTGGAATCGCTTCGACAAGTCCGTAGTACTGGACCATATTCTTGGTAATCGTTTCGTAGCACTGCTTTATATGCTCGGGCGTCATTGGGGCCCCTGCATATCCGAGCAAGCGCAAGTTAGCCATTTTCTCGCGACTCATTCCGGGCATAGCTAGAAGACGTGCAATCATTGTCGGTACAAGAGCGGTTGCGTTTCCACCACGATTAATAATGACATCGACGAAATCATCTGGATCAAATTTTGCTTGAATAATCTGCTTTGCACCAAATGCAAAGTAAGGGAGGACGAATAGACCACTTGTATGGGTAATCGGTCCGGCATGGATCCAGCAGTCAGTCTCATCAGGAACGCGCTTTAAGATATCGGTAACAATATTATTTAGACTAGCAATTCGATTGCGATGGGTTCTAATCGCGCCTTTTGGATTTCCAGTTGTTCCGCTCGAATAATTCAGTGAGACCAGTGAGTCAGGGTCAATTGCGAGCATGAGTGGCTCGGCAACTTGTGCGGCAAGGAAATCTTCGTAGTTAGTTGTTCCTGGCTCAGTTCCATGAATGAGAATCACGTGTTTGACTAAGGCACGAACTGGCGCCGACTCATCCCAAAATTTATGATCGACAATCAAAACCGTTGCGCCACAGTCTTTAGCAATACGTACCCAGTCATTGGGGTGGAGGCGATAATTAAGAGCCACGCGACAAAGGCCGGCACTTGAAATACCCAGGTCGCTCTCTAGATAGGAGATTTGATTGAACTGTAGGTCTAAGACGCGATCCTCGTTTTGTAGGCCTAAAGCGCGTAATCCACGCGAGAGCTGAAAAATACGTCCGCAAACCTCTCCGAAAGTAAGGATGCCTTCTTCGCTCTCAACTGCTGGGCGATCACGATAGGCGCGAGCTGCGCGCGCTACAAGAGTTCCGACATCCATTTAGTGGTGTTTCCCTTCAATAGGTATTGAGTAGGCACTATCTAGTACCCACGCGCCTTTCGGCAGAACTGTAAGTGGATTGATATCTAGCTCGCTGGTTTCTGGGAATGTACTTGCAACTTCGGCAATTCTTAAGACTGCAGAAATAAAGGCATCCACATCGGCCGGCGCTGATCCCCGAGCACCTGCAAATAGTTGAGCGAGGCGCGTTTCGGAAATCATTTCTCGAAGTACGCTCTCATTAATTGGCAACAACCGAATTGATACATCGGAGATAATTTCAGTCAAAATTCCACCTACGCCGATAGTTAAAACTTTGCCGAGAGTTGAAGATGTCACACCAACTAAAGTTTCAACTCCTTTAGGAACAAAAGTCTCGATGAGGACATCGTTGGTTTCTCCGTTAAGTTTTGAAAGGCGTGCATAAGTTGCACTGGCATTTGAGGCGCCAATATCTAACGCCACTCCTCCGGCTTCGCTCTTATGGAACAGGCCTGGAATTACCGCTTTAAATACGGCTCGACCTCCGACAAATTCAACTGCCGCTGCGACTTCACTCTCGTTCTTTACAACCACCGAAAGTGGAACTGGAACTCCAACGCTTTTCCAAAGTTCTTTCATTTCAACTTCAGTGGCAGTCTCAGAGGGAGTTGGTAATGCACTAGTCGACACTTTCTGCTCAATTTTTTCAACGTGTCGTCCGCAGTCATTTAGAATTCGCAATGCTGCAACGGCTCTATCGGGAGTTGGATAGACGGGAATATTGAGTGACTTGAAGATTGCGCCAGCCAGGGGCGCCAAATTTTTCGAGCCCGTCCGTGCCACTGCGATTGGAATACTTCGAACTTTTCTTACCGCTCCTAAAGCCGAAGCAATTCGTTCGACATCTGCCCCTACAAGTACGGCAAAACAGGCGATTATGGAATCTACACCTTTGTCTTTTGCCAATACCTCCAAACACTTTTCAAATAAATCTGGCGATGACATGACCGCTGCCGTCACATCGACGGGATTATTAGCGTTTCCATACGAAGGTACGATCTTTCTAAGCTCTGACAGGGTCTCTGGCGCTAATACTGCAAGCTCAAGGCCATTTTTCTCTAAAGCGTCAGTGGCCAAGATTCCACTTCCGCCTGAAGTAGTAATGATTGCCACGCGTTTTCCTAGGGATTTAACACCGGATGCAAAAATCAATCCGGCATCCAAGAGTTGCTCGACATCTTCTACTCGAACAGCACCTGTTGATTTTATTGCCGCTTCGATAATGCGATCTTCGGTTGCAAGGGCTCCAGTATGTGATGCCGCTGCGATTGCGCCTTGAGCCGAACGTCCAACTTTTAGGATTGCCGTAGGTTTCTTTGCAGATATGGTGCGCAGGGCTTCAACATCAGTGAGCGATTCTGCGTATAAAAGAATTGCGGAGATCGAAGAATCATCGGCAAGGGCGTTAGCTACCTCTAAATTAGTAACATCACTTTCATTGCCAGTGGTTACAACTACTCCAAGTGGAACTCCAGCTTCAAGCCCCAATGAGTACATCCCATAACCAAGTGCCCCAGATTGGCTAACGAGTGCGATATTTCCCGCTTCAACGTTAGTTACTGACGATGAAAATACTGGCGAGAAAGATGCAACTAACTTGTTAGCTCCACCTACTGAGCCAATACAGTTTGGACCAACTAAACGCATTCCAGTTTTTTTAGCAATCGCAACCAATCTAGCTTGCGCTAAAACACCGTCATCATCGGATTCAGCAAAGCCTGATGACATAACAATTACAATCTTTACACCTGCAGTGCCACATTCAATCAAGGCCTCTTCAACTGAATTGGCTGGAAGCATTATCAGTGCTAAATCAATCTCATTTTTTACATCAGTAATTTTGGCAAAACTTTGCAATCCCAAAATAGTCGAACTCTTCGGATTAATTGGATAAATCTGCCCAGCAAATCCAAATTTCTGCAGGTACTCAATAGGAGCTCTTCCTATCGCATTTTCGCGCTCAGTAGCCCCAATAATCGCTATTGATTTCGCGCTCCATAAAAGGGAAATGTCATTCATTAGAGGCAGGCAATGCCTTCGATTTCAACAAGAGCTTTGTCATCCCATAACCGGGTTACGCCTACAAGGGTCATTGCAGGAAAATTCTTACCTAAAAGAGATTGCCAAGTTTTCCCAATCTCTCGAGAATGCGCCCGGTAATCAACTGGGTCAACCGAAAAGATAGTGATTTTGACTAGATCTTCGGGGGTTCCGCCTGCCTCTTGCAGGGCAGTTACTAGATTAATAAGTGCTTTCTCAAATTGAGCGACAATGGTATCTCCGACAATAACGTTCTCTTTATTGAGCGCAGTTTGTCCAGCTAAAAAAATGTATTTTCCCTCGGCAAGAACTGCGTGAGAGAATCCAATTGGAGGGGCAAGAGTCTCTGGATTGATCTTCTTTATTGTCATGTTAGCGCCCTCCCTCGAGCAGTTGTGTTATACCGGTCTTACTTGTATCACCAATAAATGAGATTGCTGCCACGGCAACTTCGTCAGCGGTAAGTAATCGTCCCCCAGAAAGTTTTGACTCCAACGTCGATTTCACTTCATTAATAGCTTTACCAGTTCTATCCGCAGCTGCTTGCAGAGTTCGCTGCGTCATTGGTGTATCTACATAATCTGGACATACTGCATTTACGGTAATCCCGTAGCGGGATAATTCGCTAGCTGCGGCCCGTACTAAACCTACAACTCCATGTTTTGCCGCTGTATAAGCGGCAACATTTGGTTCTCCGACTAAACCCGCTTTACTTGCGATAACGATTATTTGGCCGTTTTTAGCTAATTTCATGTGTGGCACCGCGGCTCTTATAAATTTAAAAGGTGCACTCAAATTCAACTCCAGCATGTGGTCCCACATTTGATCCGTTGTTTTATCTATTGGCGCACTTATGCCATCGCCGGCATTGAGGATAAGGACATCAATTCCACTCCAAGTGCTAACAACCTCTTCAATAACTTCCTCTGCCGCCCCAGGTGTAGTTACATCTGCTGCTATGACAAGAGTTTTATTACTTCGTCCTTCGATGAGCAGATCTAGGTCAGATTTAGTCCGTGAACAGACCGCAACATCATGACCTAAATCCAGCAATTTCACGGTAATTGAACGACCTATTCCGCGGCCCGCCCCTATAACTAATACCCTCAGTGGAATAGCCATAAAAACGGTTTCTCCATCTCTATGGGTTATTTCCTAGGATAATAAGGACATTATAGGTGGTGCGTTTTTCTAACGATAGGCAATAATACGCCATATGACAACTCCTGAGGCGTTCATCGTAAGTGCCGTTCGAACGCCCTTTGGCAAGTATTTCGGTGGCCTATCAACAACACGTCCTGATGATCTCCTCGGCTCTACCTTGCGGACCCTCATGGAGAAGGTGCCACAGATTGATCCAGCACAAATAGATGATGTGATTATCGGCGACTCAAATGGAGCTGGTGAAGATAATCGAAATGTCGCTCGAATGGGAGCTTTGTTAGCTGGATTTCCACACACCGTCCCCGGCGTAACTTTAAATAGATTATGTGGCTCAGGTGCCGAAGCTATTGTCCAAGGTGCAAGAGCAATTAAATCTGGGGATGCAAATTTTATTATCTCTGGTGGCGTTGAAAGTATGAGTCGTGCTCCCTGGATTGTTGAGCGAACAAGCAAGCAAGAGCCAGTTGACCCAAAATTTCATCAAAGCACCGTTGGGTGGAGAATGACAAATCCACTGATGCAATCTAATTGGACAGCAAGTTTGGGCAGATGTTCAGAGATTGTTGCCGAGCGCCTTGGAATATCACGCATAGAGCAGGATGAATGGGCGCTACGATCTCACCTCTTAGCCGATGCCGCATGGAAGCGCGGGTTGCACGATGGTTGGGTCATTCCATTTAATAATGTAACTCGCGACGAATCTATTCGCCCTGATTCCACCATGGAAACATTAGGCAACCTTGCTTCAGTATTTTCCCCAAACGGCGCCGGTACTGCCGGAAACTCCTCCCCTCTAAATGATGGTTGCGTTGCTACTTTAATTACTGATGGTGCTCGCGCTAATGAATTTGGCCTCGAACCGATTGCAAAGATTTTGGCATCGCAAGTAACTGCAACCGATCCTGACCTCTTCTCGCTGGCACCGGTTAGTGCAATTCACAAACTTCTTTTAAAGATTGGTCGAAATACGTCAGACATCGACCTTTGGGAGATAAATGAGGCCTTTGCTTCAATGGTCTTAACTGTTCTCCATGAAATCCCAGAGATTGATCGCGACCGAGTCAATGTCAACGGTGGAGCGATCGCTATTGGCCATCCAGTAGGAGCCTCGGCTTCTCGCGTTATCGTTGAGTGTGCACGGGAGTTAAAGCGACGAGGTGGCGGCATTGGAATTGTCGCTGCATGCATCGGTGTTGGCTTGGGAATTGCAGTTGCTATCGAGGTTTCGGCTTAATTAATCGTTCAAGGATAAGGTGTGGCAATGATTTCTATAGATGAGTTAACCGATACGACTTACGTAATTGACCGTGGAGTCGCTGTTATCACGATCAATCGGCCAGATCGCTATAACGCACTGCGGGGGCGCACTGTCGATGAACTTCTGAGCTCTTTTAAGCGGGCTTGGGTTGATACTGCAGTAGGTGCGGTAATCCTGACTGGCGCCGGCGAGAAGGCCTTTTGTACAGGCGGAGATCAAAAAGAGCGCGCACAAACCGGTGGCTACGGTGAAACTGAAACTGGAATGTTTGAAATAGAGGCCCTGCATAAAATGATAAGGGCCGTTCCAAAGCCAGTTATTGCGGCAGTCAATGGCTTTGCAATCGGTGGCGGCCATGTATTACATGTTCTTGCAGATCTTTCAATCGCCTCAACTAATGCAAAGTTTGGTCAAGTTGGTCCACGAGTTGGCTCATTCGACGCCGGCTTTGGAAGTGCTTACTTAGCTCGCGTTGTTGGCGAAAAACGTGCGCGTGAAATTTGGTTCCTATGCGAACAGTACGACGCTATAACTGCTGAGCGTTGGGGGTTGGTAAATAAAGTTGTTGAGCCAGACCAATTAATGGCTGCATCGATGGAGTGGGCGTTAAAAATGTGTGCGCTATCACCAACTGCACTCAAAGCGCTTAAGCACTCATTTAATGCCGACTCAGATCATATTGCTGGAATCGCGGCGCTTTCATTTGATGTCCTAGATCTTTATACAAAGACAGAGGAGTCAAAGGAAGGTGGTAAAGCTTTCACTGAAAAGCGATTGCCAGACTTTAATCCATTTAGATAAAGAGGTTTTAAACTACCGCCAATCAGTTAGGGTTAATTCAGCTACTTTATTTTCGCCAGAATGCAGGAATTGCAAATTCCTTACCGTTAACGATTCCACTAGATCGCCAAAGCAACATGGCTACAAATGCGACAGCAATAATAACTGCACGCGAACCCAGTGGAATATGCACATGAATACCAAAAATTGGTAAGTCTTGCTCCATCATGAGAAGGAGCTGTCCAATAGCACTAATTACTATTGTTCCAAGCAGCGCACCCCACAGGCTCGCGCTCCCACCAACAATGAGCATCGAAAGCGTAAGAAATGTAAATTCCAAATAGTAATCTTGGACTTGAAAAGTCCCAGCAACATGGACATACATTCCTCCAGAGAGTCCAGCCAGAAAACCTGAAAGCGTGAAGGCGATTAGTCGCACTTTATAAATGTTGATTCCGAGGGCTGGGGCCGCCATTGCATCTTCTCTAGTAGCACGAAGGGTTCGACCAGTATGCGAGATATTAAAGAGATACACAATGATTATCGCCAAGACAGCTAGTAATAAAAGAATGTAGGTATTGGATATCGTCGGAACGGCTGGCAATGCCTGAGAACCTGGCCCAATTCTTTTATTATTAAAAAATACGTTGTACGTTACGCCAAGGAGAGCAAATGTTGCAATGCCTGCAGAAAGTCCACTTAGTCGCATCAGCAAACTTCCAGTGAGCGCTGCAAAGAGGGCGCTAACGATGGCCGAAATGAGGAGCGCCAAGTAAATATTTGTGTGCAACGGAACTAGTGCCTGCCAGAGTTGGTTCATCGCCAGGGCGTGACCCTTAATGTTTATTGGAGCAGTCAACATTCCAGATATATATGAACCGATCAGAGCGAATGAGCCGTGTCCAAACGAGAGGACACCGGAGTTACCAACAAAAACTTGGAGTGCCAATACCATCATAAAATAACAAAGTGTGAATTGCGTTATCAATTGCAAGCTAGCCGAAGTTCGACCAACAAAAAAAGTGAGTGCTGAAATAATAATTATTGGTCCAAAAAGATTTTGGAAAGAGAACTTTGTTACTCCGCCATGTCGCATTAAACTCGCTCCAATTCAGAACCTTTACTCAAGAGGCCTCCGGGACGGACTAGCAAAATTATGAGGACGGTGATGAACAACCAGGTATAGGAATAAACTCGCCCGTTCCCGAGTACAGTATTAAGCCCGCTAAGAATAACCCCGACTATGAAGCCACCAAGGGCCGCACCACGCAGTGAAGAAATCCCGCCAATCACGATACCCACTAATGCCAAAATCGTTATGTTTAAGCCGTAGTAAGGATTTACTACAGGATTTTGAATCACTAAAATAAAAGCTACGAATGATGCAAGGACGCCGCTGAGTACGAATGCAGACGAAATAAGTCGGTTAGAGCGAACACCCAAAAGTCGCGCGGTTCTAAAATCAGCCGATGCGGCACGAAGTTGTAACCCTAAAGACGTGCGCTCTACGAGATAACCCATTGCCAGCAATATCACAACCGCCAAAACGATAGTTATCAGACTTGAAATAGTAATAGAGAGGCCAGAGAATTTGACAACGCCAGAAAGTGAAGGTGCAACCACGGCTGATTTCGGTAGTGCACCAAAAGTGAATTCATAAATCCGCTGGAGAACTGTCGAAAGACCAAAAGACGCAACTAACATAATTGCGGGATTAACACCTCGTAAGCGACGATAAATAGCAAACTCCATAATCAATGCAACAAAAGCTGTAACGCAGATTGTCAGAACTAAACTTAAAAGAAGTGGAAATTGTGTTGTTAAAACCAGGGTGTAAGCCGCGATAGTGATTAACTCACCATGTGCGAAGTTAACTAATCTCATAACGCCAAAAACAAGTCCCAGACCTAAGGCGGCCAGCGAATATAGCCCACCTAAACTAATTGCATCGAGTATTGATTGAATCACTTAGTCACCCGCTCCAAAATATGAACGGTTCAACGAATCCGAGTTCGATGCATCCGCAGGCGTTAAACGCGATTGAATTTTTCCATCGCGAATTACAATTGTTTCATCGGCAAACGAAGTAACAAGGTTGGCTCGTTGTTCGACGATAACAACCGCTGTACCCATTTGGATGATTTCTCTTAACCGTTCAAACACATCTGCTATAACTGTTGGGGCTAGGCCCAAGCTAGGCTCATCAAGCAGGAGAACTTTTGGGTCGGAAATGAGGGCCCTTGCAATTGCTAGTTGCTGTTGCTGCCCACCGCTAAGCATCCCGGCTTGGTGATGTTCATGTGTGGACAAGACGGGAAATAGTT
>SERZ01000479.1_pt1 | contig 26830 bp, 5 predicted proteins | sample 3171461 | NCBI WGS metagenome assembly SERZ01 (sample SAMN06051861, study PRJNA518727) | freshwater metagenome | biome: subpolar coniferous forest; feature: holomictic lake; material: water; isolation source: holomictic Lake 227, 6 m depth | place: Canada: near Kenora, Ontario | collected 2013-06-25... | reverse complement strand
TATTTTAATCAATGATTCGCCAGATGTCAAGCGGTTCATCTCGCAGCATGACCAGGTTGTCATCTAATCCGTGACGGAGAATATCCATCATGGATCGGGCGATATATTACAAAAATGATCCATTCGCCGCGCGATCAGGAAGAGCGGATCCACGAAAGAAATGTCGGGGATGATGTTTGCGTGGATGTGCCGGGAAAGCAGATGAAATTCTGTACACCCGGCGATAAAGGAGTTAAGCCCATATTTATCAAGCAGTTCTTTAACCACGGTATAAACCGGGGCCACATTCTTGCCAGGTTTCAGATATTCGTAAATCAGACCATGGATGACCGCCTTGTCCTTTTCATCTGGCTCCACCATGTAATCCTTAGCCTTTATCGCATCCTCTGTGGACCGGAAGACTTCTCTCTGATAACTCCCCAGCGAAGCCAGAAGGAGGGCTCGCTCTTTCCTGACTATCAATTCCCGGGCCGTCAAATCGACAAGGGAAACAATTTTCTCTGCAATCTCCTTAGGAATCCTGCTAATCAGGGCATGTGAGGTAAAGCAGCAGATAACGATATTAGAGACACCGGAAGCATTCAGTATCCTCAGGTTCCGAACAAGCGAATCCGCAAGGGCGTTCTCCGCGTTGCCCAGCAGTGAGCGGGTCCTGTCCGGGACTGATGAAAGGGAATGCAACACGATGTTGGGGTAATCCTGCTCAATTGATCCCAGCAGATTACATTCGTATATAGTTCTTAGAAACGCCAGTGATGCAAGCGGTCCCATGCCCCCAAGAATGCCTAATGTCTTTTGCTCCATAATGAAAAAATCCAGTGTTAATAAGTACAGCCGTTGACCGTTGACCGTTCACCGTTGGTCAGGCTTAATATTTAACTAAAATCCGGCATGTCGAACAGTTCGAGAAATATCTCGAAGGTGATGACGGTCATTAGCAAGTCGTTGTCGAAGGTCTGATTGACCGTAAACTTGTCGCTGCGATACATCTTCTTTAGTCGCTCAATCGTATCGGGATTGAAATATCCCTCTCTTTGTATCTTGTCGAAGGACAAAATGTCATTAAGCCACTGAACATCCTGCTTCAGAAGATAGGGGCTTCCGGGTGCAACGAAACCAAACTTCTGCCGATTGATCACGGTTCCGGGCAGATAGCGCTCTGCGGTCTTGCGCACGATATATTTCTCCGCCGAGTCTTTCATCAAAAGATCGACCGGCAACGTTCGCGCAAATTCTACCAAATCCTTATCAAGAAAAGGGTAGCGGGCTTCGACGGAATTGGCGAGTGATACCCGGTCGCCATGGTCGGAAAGCAGGTGGTCCGAAAGACGCAGTTTGAAATCCACATAGGACCGCTTGTGCAAGGGATGCCTTCCGATCATTTTTGACACATCGACCAGTTCCCTTTCTTCGCTGCAGAAATCATCCATGATTGCTCCGAGCGCATGCGAATAGATGGCTGCCTTCGTTTCCCTGAATTCGTAAAAATTCCGTTCGTAGAGGAAACGACTGTCACCCCAGAGACGCTGCCGTATCTCTTTTTCGATCTGGGTTTGCGCATCGTCAATCTCATCAATTTCGTCGCGATGAAACATATCGAACCGGTATCCCACATATCCACCAAACAGCTCATCAGAGCCTTCACCAGTCAGGATGACCTTCATACCATGGCTCCTCACCAGTTCCGAAAGAGCCAGTGAACAGGTGTTATACGATTCCTTCAGGGGAGATTCGGCATGATACACAGCGGTTTTGATCCTGTTGATGATATCCGGCCAGTCGAAAATTATTTCATGATGGATGGATTTTACCTGCGATGAGACAATCCGCTGATACTTTCTCTCGTCTATGTCGGCCTGATTAAAGCCGATTGAGAAGGAATGCCATTTCTCCTCCGGATAAAAATCATTGATGATAGAAGCGATCAGGGAAGAGTCGAGACCGCCGCTAAGATAGAATCCGACCGGTACATCAGCGTTAAGCCTGTACTGAACGGCTTGCCGCAGTAGTTCATCCAGCCTCCCGACATAGAAGGATTCCGGCTGCTGATCACCGCTTTCCCCCTCCTTTGGATAGACGAGATCCCAGTACTCCCTGATTTCCACCTTTCCGTTTTGGACAATGACGTAATGTCCGGGCTTCAGGCTCTGGATGCCTTTGAACATCGTCGTCGGGCTGACTATACCGGGGAAGGTGAAAACCTGATCGAGCCCGGTCAGATCAACTGCCCGCCGAACCGATGGGTGTTTTAAAATCGCCTTGATCTCGGAAGCAAAGATGAAACTGCCCTCGGCTTCGGTGAAAAAAAGCGGAGTGATCCCCATGCAATCGCGCGCCAAAAGAAGCGACTGCTCCTTCATATCGTAAATGGCGAGGGAAAACTGCCCGTTCAGGCTGCTAAGGGCAGAAGATATATTGGCGGGACCGCACTCTTCATACAGATGCACAAGTATCTCGACATCGCAGTTCGTGCGGAACCGATGCCCCTTGGCAATTAGAGTTTGCTTAAGTTCCATGTAGTTATATATCTCTCCATTGCAGACGGAAACTATCGTGCGGTCCTCATTGTAATGCGGCTGATTACCAGTAGCCAAATCAATGATCGAAAGCCTCCTGAAGGCGAATCCCCAAGTCTCTTCTATATGAAATCCCGAGTCATCGGGCCCACGGTGGATCAGGGTATCCGCCATCGCTTCGAGCAGCCTCCTATCAACACCGGGCCTTCCCTTCAAATCTATGATGCCAGCTATCCCGCACATAAGTTAAAAATCCTCGCTGATTTCCTGGGCGGATTTGATAAAGGAGTCCCTCTCATTTTGCTCCGTTTTGCTCATAAGCGATAGCCGGAGCTGCCCGATGCTAATGTCCGCGCCGCCAGCCATTGAACTGATGACCGCCTCGAATGCATCCTTAACCTGTTCCATCATATCCGCAGGGAAGACAGCCGCGTTATACCTGAACTCCACCTGCATCTTCCGGCCTGGTTCCACGACGATGATCAGGTCGTAGTTGGTCTGCTCCAATACCTTGACATCCTTGATACAAAAACCCAGCGAATATTTTTGTTCCAGTCCGATCAATTCATCAGCCAGCGGATAGTTTTCAAAGACCATCACATGGTCCAGCAATTCCTGTTTCAGGGAAGTCGCGGCTTGAACATCAGCAAGGGAACCATAGTGATGCGCTTGGCTTTTCAAGGCATCAGCCTGAACGTCCCGAACGAGCCGGGCCACAGTCTTTTCAGGATTGATCCGTATCCTGACTGGAATGGTGTTGATGAACAGGCCAGCCATGTTTTCTATGTCCGCTACTTCCGCGGGTCTTCCAGATACGGTCGCCCCGAACACGACATCATCGGCGCCGCTGTATCTGCCAAGAACAAGTCCCCATGCCGTCTGGATGATTGTGTTCACTGTAACCTGATTGCCGGAGGCAAATCGCTTCAGGCTCTCGACCGTTTGCGGCCCGATCTCAAGAACAAACGATTCCGGCCTGAAACCGGAAGAGGGCAGAGTGCTACTATCCACTGCACCCTGTTTTTTTGGCAGAACAGCCGGATGGTCATACCCATCAAGATAGTCTCTCCAGTAATCTATCGTGGCCTGGTGGTCCAGATGTTCCACCCATCGTATATAGGCGCCATAAGGAGCTGCCAGGGTCATGGCTGGGGCGCCGCCCTGCCGAAGGGCGCCGTAGGTTTCAAAAAACTCGCTCATTAGAATGCCCGCACACCAACCGTCGATCAAGAGATGATGATAGCTCCAGATCACTTCAAAGGATCGCGCTGATTTTTTAAAGATGCTAACACGCATTGGCGCCTTCACCATCAGGTTAAACCCCTCTTTCCGGTCATTGTTTCTAAATTCCGCAAGATGCTCCCGTTGTTGATCATCGGAGAGGGCGATGATATCCTCGAACCTGAAATCAATGGTTCCCGTCCGTGCTACGACCTGAAGGGGCCGGTCTGCGCCTTTGTGGGTGAAAACGGTTCTGAGTATATCGTGCCGAGCTATCAGCATGTTCCAGCAGGCCTCAAAAAATACCAAATTAAGCTCCCCTTCAATCCCGAAGGATATCTGCATGAAATATGCAATGGGAGGCGGAGTAAGGTTTTTAACCTCCAAATCGCGCGATTGGGTTAGCCGTTTAACATTACTCCCATTGAGCAGCATGGCGTGAAACAGTATGCCCTCCTGAAGCGGTGAAAGCGGGTAGATATCCTTCAGGTTGGCGATTGAAATTTTGCATTCCGCCAGCACATTGTCCAGTTCCTGCACAGTGAGGTCATTGTAGGTCAGGTCATGGGGGGTTAGCTCCCCTGTCTCTCGGGAAACGCAGTGGCCGATAACAACGAGCAATTCATCCCGGTAAGCCCCAAGAAACATATCCACAGTTTCCTTGCAGTGGACCTTCGTGTTGTAGCTCAAGCCGAGCTTTAGTCTGTTACCGATGATCGCACCTTCGATCACGATTTCGCTTTCCCGCTCGAATCTTCCGCTAATGGTATTTCCTGCACCTTTGTCGTCTATGAAAAACCTGCTCTCTTCGCCAGCATCGAAGCTGCCGAGGTAGTTGAAGAGTATCCGCGCCCTGCTGTTGGACTGCATCTGGCTCCTTTCTGCAGCGGGGACGAGATATTTCAGGATACCGTAGCCAACGCCCTTGTTCGGTATGCGTCTTAAGCCCTCTTTTATCTGCTTGATCTGCGAGCCAGGCTCTTCGGATTCCGGAATATCAATCAGCGCCGGATACATGCTTGTGAACCAGCCTACGGTCCTGCCGATAGCAATATCATTGAAAAGCAATTCCCTGCCGTGCCCTTCTACGTCGATGAAGCCCCTCTTTGCTCCGTAGCATCTCTTCATCGCCCTTCCAAATGCCGCCAGCAGCAGGTCGTTTACCTCGGTGTGATAGGCGCTATTGGCTTTGGTGATCAAATCTGTGGTTTCGTCGTGGCTTAGCTTCACAAAAACGGTACCCATGTCTTCATAACGATTTAGCCGACACAAGAGCGTCATGGGGCTGCGAGTACCCTCAACGGTTATGGAGCTGGAAGCTCCCTCCACAATGGGGCTGGTAGCTCCCTCCACAATGGGGTTGGAGGTTCCTTCCACTGTTGCAGCCTCGTAGTCAGGTGGGATCGCCAGGGCACCGATCTCCTCGATTTGCCGCCAGAAGGGAATTTCTTCGAGCAACTTCCGGCTTGTGCTGTATTGGGCGATCTTCTCCGCCCATAACCGATAAGAATCGGTTTTTTGCGGCAGAGTCAGAGTCCTACCCACAATGGCCTGTCCGTAACAAACTTCGAGATCTTCAATCAGTATCCGCCACGATACCCCGTCAACCGCAAGATGATGAATGACGATAAGTATCCGGTCTCCATCGTCCAGTCTGAAAAGGACCGTTTTCATCATCGGCCCCATCGTCATCTGAAGCGATGCAGGGACTTCAGCGCATATCCTGTCCAATTCCCTCTCTGCATCTTCCCTTTCTTTCAGGTCAACGACCGTAAACCCCAATGGATATTCCAGGCTTGCAATCTCCTGTACAACGGATTCACCCTCGAATCTGAAGATCATTCTCAGGCTATCATGATGCTCCTGCAACTTCATCAGCGATAGTCCGAGCGCCCTATCGTCAACACGATTTTTAGAGTGGAGCAAAACCGCCTGTGTGTAATGATTCAGCAATTCCTTGTCATTGCCGTGTTCCATGAAGAACCATGTCTGGATAGCAGTGAGCGGAACCCTGCCGGTAATAATTCCCTGTTGCGGAATACGGCTTATCGTTTCAAGCTTTTTCGCCAGGGCCCTGATGGTAGGCGTCTCAAAAATATGCCTGACTTCGAGTTTGAGATGATGCTGATTAAGACGAGATAGTATCTGAATCGCCTTTATGGAATCCCCGCCAAGGGTGAAGTAATTGTCCAGAACTCCTATTTCCTCCCTGCCAAGAACAGCTTTCCACAGGCTGACAAGCAGCTCCTCATGTGCAGTTTGAGGGCCTGCGAATTCGGTGTCGTGCTTCAACTCCGCGCCTTCGACTAACAGCAAGGCTTTTGTGTCTATCTTCCCGTTTGAGGTAAGAGGCATATTCTCAATCCTGAAAAATTGCGACGGAATCATATATTCAGGCAGTTTATCGCCAAGGTAACGCCTTAACGCTTCTTCAGAGAATGATGATTCAAGACCGTTGACTAGCCGCCACGAGAGCGTTGGCAGTTGACCGTGAACGGTGAACGGTGAACGGTCAACGGTTGTCTTATTTTTTACCACCAGATAAGCGCACAGGAATCTATCTCCAACTGCGTCTTCCCGGTCAATGACAGCGGCCTGATCAATTTGCGGATGCATCATAAGAACATTTTCAATTTCACCGAGTTCGATCCTGTATCCGCGAATCTTCACCTGCTGGTCTATCCTGCCGAGATATTCGATCTCGCCATTAGGCAGCATTTTAGCGAGGTCTCCGGAGCGGTATAATCTCTCGCCATCTTTATAAGGATTAGCGATAAACTTTTCCCTTGTAAGCTCTGCCCTGTTCAAATATCCCCTTGCAACACCATCGCCTCCTACAAGCAGCTCGCCTGGCACACCGATGGGAAGGAGTTTCAGCCCCTTGTCCATGATGTATGCGGTCAGAGTCGGGATCGGTTTGCCTACATTGCTAACATTAGCCCTGATCTCTGACTCGGTGATTTCTTTGTAAGTGACATGGACAGTTGTCTCGGTAATGCCATACATATTGATCAGCTTCACTTCAGGATATTTTTCATTGAACCCCTTGAGCATAGCCGGCTTTAGAGCTTCACCCCCGAATATCACATAGCGCAGGGATAAACCTGATGATGGATGACAGTTTCCTGTTTCCGTCGTCTGTCCTCTATCTTCTGACACTTCCATCCCGGCAAGATTATAAAAGGACCTCGGTGTCTGATTGAGGACCGTTACATTCTCTGCCTTCAGGAGTGCAAGAAATTTTTCGGAATCCCGTGCAATCTCTTTCGGTACGATAACGAGCTTTCCCCCATACAAAAGCGCGCCGTACATCTCCCAGACCGAAAAGTCAAAACAGTAAGAATGGGACATCGTCCATATATCATTCTTTGTAAAGTCGAACTGGAACTTGTCGTTCGTCATCAAGCGCACTACGTTCCGATGTTCGATCAACACGCCCTTGGGCTTTCCGGTGGAGCCTGACGTGTAAATGATATACGCCAGATGTTCCGGGGAGTTGTAGTTAACGGGATTGTCTTCGCTCTCCCTGGAGATGGAATACATGTCCGCGTCCACAAGAACAAGTGATGCCGAGCATTGCGTTAGAGGGCTGGAAGCACTCTCCACGGGAAGCATTTCCTTTATGCGCTCATGGGTGACTACAAGAGGAGCCCCGGTATCTTCAAGCATAAACTGTAGCCGAGCCCTGGGATAAGAAGGATCAAGAGGCGTATATGCCCCGCCCGCCTTGAGTATGGCGAGCATGGCGATGATCATATCCATCGACCGTTCCATGCAGATGCATACCAACTGGTCGGGGACCACGCCTTTTTTTCTTAGATGATGGGCCAACTGATTCGCTTTTCTGTTGAGTTCCCTGTAAGTCATCTTCTCTTTACCTATCACAACGGCCGTGCTGTCAGGGGTGTTCTCGACCTGTTCTTCAAAGAGCTGATGGATCGTCATGTTTGCGGGATAGGCTGCCCTGGTATCGTTCCATTCAAAAATCTGCTGATGCTCTTCTTCCGCTGTCAATAATCGTAGCTCTGTAACAGGCAAAGAAGGATATTTCACAATGCTATCAAGTAACACCTGGTAATGTTTGTTCATCCTCTCGATAGTAGAATCGTCAAAAAGGTCCTTGTTGTAAACCATAATGCCAGACATACCTTCCGGGCCGTACTCCATACAAAGGTTGAGGTCATATTTCCCCCAACCAAGGTTTGTCTCCATTACCCTGGTTTGCAGGCCTTTCATTGCAGGCATTGGAACCAGAGAATCCCGAAGCTGAAACATTACGTCAAAGAGTGCTGTGCGGCTCATGTCCTTTTTGGGATCAAGGGCCAGCACAAGCCGGTCAAAGGGCGCATCCCTATATTCGAAGATATCGGTGACGTTTCGCTCCACCCGGCGAAGCAGGTCCCGAAATGTTGGCCTGTCTGAAAAATCGGAAGGAATGACAAGGAGATTCGCGAAAGGCCCGATCACATCCACTATCTCCTTCCTGTCTCTGCGAGCAACAGGTACTCCAGTCACTATATTCTCCTGGCCGGAATAACGATGGAGCAGTGTCTGAAAGGCTGCGAGCAGGAGCGAATAAGTCGTTACCCCTTCTTGTATCGCAAGGTTTTTTAGCTGCCCGGTAAGCTCCTGTGACAGTCCGAAAAAGCTCATGCCGTCATGGTATGTATGTATAGCAGGACGGGGCCGATCTGTGGGAAGTTCCAGCGCCTGAATCTTCCCGTTGAGTTTCAGTCGCAGATCCAGCAGTTTGTATGCCAGTAGATCGTAGGAGGTTTCCTTTTCCCACTCTGCAAAGTCGGCAAACTGGATGCCAATTTCGGGAAGGTGTGGCAAGACACCCGTGGTGATGCTGTTGTAAAGCTCCACCATCTCCCGCATTACAATTTGCATTGACCACGGATCTGCTATGATGTGGTGCATGGTAATGACCAGCAGATGCTCTTCTTTCCCAAAATTAAAGAGCGTTGAACGGATCAGTGGTTCCTTGTCCATAAGAAAAGGATGCCTGATATCTTTCAGGGTCAGTGTGTACAAAACGCTGCCGGAATCCTGATTCAAGACCGTTGACCAGCCGCCACAAGAGCGTTGACAGTTGACCGTGAACGGTGAACGGCCAACTGTCAACGGTTCTTTTCGCTCCGGCAATTCTTCAACCGACAATTTCAGGAGACTTTGGGGCGTCACGGTCTGGAACGCTTGTCCATCGGAAGTGATAATTTTTGTTCTAAGGATTTCGTGCCGCTCGATGATCCTGTTCACACTCTTTTCCAGTGCAGCCTCATCTATCGTTCCAGTAAGGTGGATTACCAGCGGCATGTTGTAGTACACAGGACTTGACTCGTAGAGATAGCCGGACTCGAACCTGTCCACGAACCACAATCTTTCCTGGTGATGGGAAAGCGGGAAAAGACCATCCCGGTTTTGTCGGTGCGGATAATAGAGGCAATTGGTGGCTGGAAGCCCCGTCATCATGCCGGAAGACCCTGATATTTTCTGGCTGGTCGCACCATCGCGTTGAGCGCTGAGATTTATATCACTCAGCAATGCGGAAGGATTTTCAGTGATCTGCTCAAGTATTGACATGTAGTAGCGAAGAAATCTTTCTACCGTCTCTTTTCTGAAGAGTCCGGCGCAATACTCCATATTCAGATACAGTTGTCCGGCCTCCTCAATCACCTCAAGGAGAAGGTCAAAGGCGCAAGCCTGTTTCTCGTACTCGTATGGTGTAAAGGTCAAATCCTTGATTTTGACAACCCTGTTGTCGGCTTCTTCATATACAAAAAAGACATCAAACAAAGGATTACGACTGACATCGCGCTGAAGATTCAGGTTCTTTATCAGAAGTTCAAACGGATAGTCCTGATTATCGAATGCCTGCAGGCAGCTTTTTTTTACCTTGTCAAGAAAAAGGATGAATGGTTCGTTTCCCTCCGTTTTATTGCGCATGACAAGGGTGTTGGTACACATGCCAAAAATGCCTTCGAACCCCAAGTGGTCTCTCCCGCTTGAACTTGTAGCGATAATAATATCCTTTTGGCCGCTCAGTCTGTGCAGCAGAATATTAAAAGCGGTGAACAGGACCATGTAAGGCGTTGATCCTGTCTTTTTTGCAAGGGCCTTCAGAGCTAATGTCTTGCTGCGCTCAAAAATCAGACGTATCACCCCGCCTTCAAAGCTCTGTCTTGGGGGCCTCTGATAATCAAGAGGCAGCCGGAGTACGGGCAATTTGCCTGATAGCCTGTTTAGCCAGTATGCTTCCTGCTTTTTCAGCGATTCTGATACAATCAGCTTCTGCTCCCACTCCACATAATCCCTGTAGTTTAGCATAACAGGCGGCAGGGGTTCTCCCCCGTAAATGCTCATGAACTCCTGTGCAAGTATGATTAGCGATATGCCGTCTATGACAATGTGATGCGCATCAATTATCAGAAAATGTCGATCCGCTGAAAGCCGCACGAGGCCAACCCTGAGAAGAGGCGGCTTTGCAAGATCGAATGGTTTGATAAAATCCTTCACGATAGCATCAATGTCAGGGGGCTGGAAGTCCCCTTCACGATCAATCAGCAATTGTGAATCAGGCTCTTTGGAATATTTTTGGCTGAATAATGGGTCATTTTTAATTCTGCCGGCAATATCTGAAGCGGCCTTGTTTTCATGCGATAGATCACTATGGGAAACAGTGAATTCGACATTCTCACAGATCCTTTGCACAAGCGCGTCGTCAATGATCTCAAAGCCTGTTCTCAGGCTTTCATGCCGGCTGATTATCGTTTGAAAACAGTGTTCAATCTTGTCCCTGTCAAGAGCGCCGTCGATAAATAGCGCGCCATTGATATGATAGGCCAGTTCTCCGCCTTCCATCCGGCTCACCACATAGAGCCGTTTTTGCGCAGATGACATCGGTAAGCAGCAAGCAGCAGGCAGTAAACGGTGAACGGTCAACGGTGAACGGTCAACGGCTTTAGTACGCGAAGATGTTGGGGGGCAGCCTCCAAACAGACCTCCCGCGCGCATCTCTCCAATGCTTTCCTGGACGGATTTAACGAAGAACCCAATATCCTCATCGGTATGCGCTGTTGATAGGAAGCAGTTCCTCCCCTCCCAGATGTAGATTCCACGGGACAGAAGGTGGTAGTACAAAAGCTCCTGGTCACCTTTCACCGGAATCCGGAACAGCGAGCCGAAATGGATCATCCGGATCGGCAGCCCTTCCTCTGCAAAATAGGAGTTCAACCGCTCCGCAAGTTCACCGGTGCGCCGATTCAGATTGGCCTGCAGAGAAGGGCCGGACTCCTTTAGATGAATAAGCACCGCATGCGCGCTTGCCATTGCAAGGGGATGGTGGTTGAATGTCCCTGCTATGAAGGTGTTCTCTTTTTCAGGAAATGATCCATCACCGTAGTTCCACATCCCACCGTCCACTGCATCCAGATAGTGAGACTTGCCGGCGACAACTCCTATCGGCATACTACCGCCAACCACCTTGCCGTAGGTTACAATGTCGGCCTTGATGTCAAACCATGCCTGGGCCCCTCCCTGGTGGATACGGAATCCGAGAATAACCTCATCGAAGATCAGGGCTGATCCCGATGCGGTCGTGATCTCCCTCAATCTCTTGAGGAAGGCCGCCGGCTGAAAGTCCGGCCTCCGGCTCTGCACAGGTTCAACCAGCACGGCGGCAAGCTCATGACCATGTGCTTCAATGAACTGAAGCGATTCCTCTGTTCCGTAGTCAATTACATAGATGTCTTGCACCAGCCCGGATGGTGTGCCGGGAGACATCGGAGCGGCGCTCCCGACAGGACCGTCAAAATCTTTCACTGCAAGTATGCCGTCGAAATGTCCGTGGTAAGCGCTCGAAAACAAGGCGATCTTTTTTCTGCCGGTTACAGTCCGTGCAATCCTTACCGCCGCCATTACAGCCTCTGTCCCGGTATTAAAGAAGGCGACTCTTTCTACTCCGGTCAGCTCATGGATAAGGGTTGCAACTTTACCGGCGCGGTCCGACATGGGGCCGATCGGGGTCCCGCGCTGTATCTCTCTTTGTAGCGCAGCTTGCACGCATGGCGGATTATGGCCAAGAAGGTACACGCCAAACCCCATCGAGATGTCCAGATAATCCCTCCCGTCGATATCGGTAAAGTGCGATCCTTCTGCCCGATCCACGATGATCTGGTAGATCATTTCTTTCCATTCGGGTCTGAAGCCGGCTATGTTCCGCGTATTGGCAAACACAGGCCGGTACTTCCGGGTCAGCTCCTTCGATCCGGCCGTAAGATTTGTATAACGTCCGATCAATCTTTGCAGGTGTTCCTTCTGACGTGTGTTCAGCTCCAGCTTATCTCGCGCAGTCACTCCCCGGTAGGCGACATACTCATCCCGTTTCTTCACGCCAGCACCTGGCGGCAGGCTCCCTCGCCCGCCCGCTGTCGTCTTTCCTCCGCCATCGGTCGTTATTTCATGGCGGGCGCCTGCTCCTGCATCCGTAGTCTGATTCTGTATCAGGGATGCCTGGCTTGCTTGCAATTCCTGCCGGGACCGCTGCACCCCAGTGCGGCCAGCCTCTATGTTCAAGACCGTCAAAGGTTCTCTTTTACCGGTTTGTAGTTCCTGCCGAGCGACTTTCCCCGCTCCCTGGAGAACGTGGAGCTGCTCAGACATCACCGCAAGCTGTCGGCTCATCAGTTCTATCTGCTGGCTGATGATGCCGTCTGCGGGGCTATGAGCGCCCTTCACGACATCTTCTTCAATCCGCAATGCCGGAGGCGCAGCAGTCACCTCCTCTGGGCAGGATTGAGAATCGGGCGCCGAGGAGTCAGAAAAAGGAATTCGTCCATCAATATCCGAAACAGACTCCTGCACTTTATCGGCCTCAGACTCTTTGTCGATATAATCCACGGTCTTATTGAAGGTATCAAGTCGGCTGTAAAACCAGCTCATCTGCACATCCAGCCCATACATCCGCTTGATCAGGTCTTTTAGCCTGGCGATCATAAGAGAGGCGAAACCCAATTCGAACAGGTTCGTATCACCGTCATGCCCGGTGATCTCTATCTCCGATGACTGGTACATCAGCCCCATCACCTCCGATGCAATCCGTTCCCTCCGGCCCGGCTGCGCCGAGTTTAGTCCGCTCTTAGCTATAATAACACACTGCATGGGGTGATCCTCTGCATCACCCGGCAACCCCGAATGTTCAAGATGAATAAAACCCGCTTCCTCCAGCCCGGTTTTCCATCCGGCAAAGCTCAATGAAGGACAATTCGCTATACGGCATTCAGGGTCCTGGAAGAGCCACCAGCCACTTGTCAGGCCGAATATAACACTTACGATCTCCTGGAATGTGGTCACTTCATTCATGATAAGGACCCCGCCCGGCTTCAACAATTTCCTGACCTGCCCAAGAGTGCGGTCTATCCGAGCTGTAGCATGGAGTACGTTCGATGCGATGATCACATCATAAATTGTCAGATCGAAACCCTGGGACTCCACATCTTCTTCGATATCAAGAGTTTTGAACGTCATAAATGGATAACTGGCCCCGAATTTCCGTTCGCCATGCTGGGTAAAGACCGACGCAATGTCAGTGTAGCAGTATGCAAAATTTCCTGTACCGCTGATTTCACGGAGGACATGGCCTGTTGTACTCCCCGTGCCTGCACCTATCTCAAGTATTTTTATTTCCGTGGGAAAGGGGGCTGTGAGCGTTTTCTGCGTTGAATCTTCAGTTGCTATTTGGGTAACGCATTCACCGACCTTTTGTCCGACGAGCCGGTTGAAAAAGTCCTGGATTCTGTTGTTAGTATAAAGATTCTCTACGAGTTCCATAGACCCGTTCGGGAAGAGGGCCTCGGCATAACTCATTCCGCCGGTAAGGACAGCAGCGTATTTATCCATGCACTTAGCAAGCGAATTTACTGTAGCCGCCATCTCGGGATAATCCATAGCAATCTTGTGCTGAAGATTGTCGGCGGCTCGGGTTATCTCCTGAATATCCCATTCATCCACCAGACCCAGGGCGGTGACCATAGTGTCTGAAAGAGAAATGAACCCCGCATTTTTCAGGATGATCAGGAGAACATCGAAGAGTCTTTCGTATTCAGGGATTACTCCCATCTTTTCTTTCAACACCTGCACTTGATATTGCTCTTCTGAACCGCGCAAAACACCGGTTTCCTTGAACGCCCTCAGAATGTAAAACCTGCCCATCCGGTTCAGTTGGTCATAAACCGTTCCTGCATAGATTGAGTCAATATTTGTAAAATTATCATTTTGGGAAATCATGTTTTTATATCCTCTATTTGTAGTCAGGTTGCAGGGTACGGCCAAAGGGACGGCAAGCACCGGCTGCTTTTCTCTGGGACCTGGTAGTTCTATCCAGCACCTTTTTCTCTGAAAGGGATAATTCGGAAGCACGACCTTTTTCCTCTGATAGGGACGATCGAATTCCTCCCAGTCGATGTCACAACCGGCCGTGTAGAGTCCGGCAAGGCATTTGAGCATCGGTTCCCAATCGCTTTGTCCTTCGATTCGTCCCGGTCCAGGATTGTCCATGCTTCCGAGCGTGGTAAGCCATAGCCCTTCTTGATCCGGAATGCATTGCCGGCCAAGGTTCGTAATCGTGGATGTTCCACCAACCTCAATGGCCAAAAGATATTCAGACCCGTAATCAGTGGAGCTGTCCCCGATTGCGCGCATACTGTCATAAAACCGGACTGGCTCCCTCAGATGTATTGTCCAGTAATTGGACGTAGCCATCTCCGCACCGCCGAGCCTGCCGGTGGTGTTTGCCATAATCGGCAGATTGGGAGTAGAATAGCGGATGCCGGATGCAAGGGTGCCGAACTCTTCAAGTATGGGATCAAGGAGGCATGAATGAAAGGCATGAGACACTTTCAGGATGTGAGACGCTATGCCATCTTTTCTGAGTTGAGCTATGATTCCATCAATAGCCTCTTTTTCGCCGGAAATTACGGTGTTTCTTGGTGCATTCATCGCCGCAATCGAGACATTGCCCCGACAAGCATCAATTGCTTCTTTCACACGCTGCTCGCCTGCCATGATCGCCGCCATGCTTCCATTCATCGGAAGCGACTGTACGAGTCTGCCCCGAGCGGCTACGAGACCGAGTACATCCTTCAGTTCAAATATCCCGGCGATGGTGGCGGCTACATACTCCCCAATGCTGTGACCTATCACCAGGGAAGGCTTGATCCCCCAAGATTCCAGAAGTTTCGCCAGAGCATACTCCACTGCAAAGATCACTGGCTGGGTGTAGCGGGTCTCGTGAAGTGAGGAGGTGTCGCCTTCGTAGAGCAGATCATTCAGGGAACAATCCAGATGAGGGCCAAGAAGTTCATTGCAGCGGTCCATGACAGACCTGAAGACCGGCTGAGTCTGGTAGAGATCCCAACCCATTTTATGGTACTGCGATCCTTGTCCTGTAAAAAGGAAAATGATCCGCTTGTCGCGCGCCACCAGAATATCTTTTGGTCCATCGCCGCAGAGTGCATTTTCGTGGGTTTTTCCGAGAACATCGCGCAGTTCTTCTTTTGTCCTGCCGACCACCGAAAGCCTATGCGGGAAATGTCCCCTGCCTACAGAGGCGGTATAGCAGATGTCCTCAATCTCATCCTGGGAGCGCCGCACCCCAGTGCGGCCAGCATCAATGTCTTTATTATTTCTGATGTTTGTGTCGGATAGATAGCCGTGATAAAGCAAGGCCAAGTCCCTGAGCCCCTCCAGGTTATTCGCCGAAATGTTCAGGATATGATGCGAACGTTCGCTCCCACAGATACCTGGATCAGCCAATGGACCCTCCTGCAGGATCACATTAGCATTCGTTCCGCTGAAACCAAACGAACTCACAGCAACACCGCGCGGCGCAGCTCCCCGTGGCCAGGGCATCAATTCAAGCGGAATCTTCACTGGCAATGTACTCCACGGGATGTGTCGGTTCGGTGTACTGAAGTGTATCTGCGGGAAGATACTGCCATCATCAAGCATCAGAACGGCCTTGATCAAGCCTGCAATTCCGGCGGCGGCTTCAAGGTGTCCGATATTGGCCTTAACGGAGCCGACATAAAGGGAGCCGTGGCGGGGATCGGGAGGCGATGGAACAGGTTTTTCCGATACATCATGGCCTGGCGAATAGACATTGCCGATTGCTTCCATCTCAATCGGATCACCAAGCGGAGTCCCGGTTCCGTGGGTCTCGATATAGCCGATATCCTCAGGGCGTAAATCGGAGTTCTCAAGTGCTTTTCCAAGCACCTTCTCCTGGGATAGACCGCTCGGCGCCGTGAATCCGTTCGTTCTTCCATCCTGGTTCACTGCCGTTCCCCTGATTACGGCGCAGACGGGATCACCGTCCTTCGTGGCTTCGGACAGCCGTTTCAGGACAATCAGTCCGCAACCTTCCCCCCTTCCGTAGCCATCGGCCGAATCATCAAAACTCTTACATCGACCGTCGGGGGACAAAGCTCTCAATTTCGAAAACCCGATATGTCCTTCTGGAGTGAGAATCAGGTTGATCCCGGCGGCGACAGCAATGTCCGATTCGCCGCTCCGAAGGCTCTGGCAGGCCAGATGGACGGCGACAAGAGATGAAGAACAGGCAGTATCCAGCGCCATGTTCGGCCCTTCAAACCCGAACAGATACGATATCCGGCCAACTGCTGCACTCAGGGCGGTTCCGGTAACCGAATAGGCATCTATCTTATCGGGGTCTCCTGATCGCAGATGCGCAACCGCATAATCGCTGTTCGCTATTCCGCAAAAGACACCGGTTTTGCTTCCCTTGAGCGTAGCAATGTCTATTCCTGCATTTTCGAAGGCTTCCCAGCAGACTTCAAGAAGCATTCTCTGTTGCGGGTCCATGCTCTGAACTTCCTTGGGCGAAAGGTGAAAAAAGGAGCAGTCAAAGCCATCAATCGGCTCCTGAAGAAACCCTGCCCGGTTTGTTGTCACCTTTCCCGGAACCGCTGGATCAGGATTATAATACATCTGTCCGTCCCATCTATCCTGCGGGACTTCGCAGATGGCATCGCCCCCGCTTTCCAGCAGGGCGCGGTATTTTTCGATGTTGCTCGCTCCTCCCGGAAAGCGGCAGGCCATTCCGATAACGGCAATTTGTTCCTTGCCAGCATTCTCTATTTCGTAAAGTCTCTTTTGAGTCGTCTTCAGCGTCTTGTATAGAGCCTTGAGTGTTTCGTTGTTGTTCATCAAACATAGCCTTTCTAAATGCTGTTCTAAATGCCGTTTACCGTTAACCGTTCGCTGTAAACGGTAAACGGTAAACGGTCAACAATCAACGGTCAACAATTGCTTGCGTTGAATTTCTGACCCCGAACCGTTCCCTGAACCTTTGTACCAAATCCTCATGGATAGCATAGCCTTCGCAGTAAGGATCCGCAACCCCGAATCGGAGGCTATGGAGATGTTTGTAATGCAGCAGGCATGTTTCCCCATCGACCTCACCGATGGTTGGCTCAAGATCAGGATAGCGGTGAGTAAGAAGGCCGGAAAGAACGCACCCCGTGATTGCGAAAGGCTCGAAGGCCAGAAGCGAAATCGCCTCAGTTTGGCGCAGGGCCGTCTCCACTTCAGCAGGCAGATACATAAGGCTGGTGGATTCAAAAGGCAAGCGCAGTAGATCTCCTTCGGTGAACAGGATGTCCCCGTCCGTCTCAATACGTCGTACAGCATCGTCTCTCGGTAAACATCGCTGACCGGATTCCTCGACAATGATCGTTCCCGGTTTGACCCGGTTGACCTCAATTATGTCCTGAACATTTGTCGCGCCTATAAGCAGAGATGCATCATAGAATCCTGCAGGCAGCTCATTAGAGGCTCTCATGATTTCGACAGAACCCCTAAAACCGCAATCGGAAAGCTCCTGACTAAGTACCGCCGCAAAGAGAAGGTTGTTGTAGGCATCCGCCAGGATGATTCTTTTTGGGTGGGGCATGCGCTCAAGCATCAGGAAGAGTGTTGCTGCCCCGATCGTGTTGAGTCCGATCAGTCCGACGGTTTCTTGATCAAGTCGCTTGCCGGAGAGCAGCATCATTTTTTCGATTGTCATCACCATCGCCGCAGCCACGGTTGCCTGGCCGGTTGTAATGGCAGGCCCGTTTTGCGCCGAAGAAGAGGGTACCAAATCAAAGCCAAAATCCGTAGCCAAAGGAAGATTGCCTGTAAGAGAGACTGTATCCGCTCCGATATGATCAGCCATTTTCAGCGCCTCGGCTACATGGTTTTTGAGGGCGGCCTGATCGCTGAATATCTCGGAGGCGAAACACGGCAGGACTATGGAGGCGACACTGCCCATAAAGGTGGATGTGATGCTGCTAAGGACCGGATGATCATTGCTGAACCGTGAGATGAAGTCATCCTTTCCAAGCCCTGCCTGATCAACAAACCCATCGGGCAGACAAATGATGGCGGCCGCATCGACCGGACCGATCCTGCCGGTGTCAAAAAGATGGAGTAGCGGCTCTCTGGCGATGGTCATGGCTTGCGGGAACGGTTGATGGAAATTCTCACCACCATGACTGATGACGGGTGAGGAATGACGGGGGACAGATGACGTATGACAGGGAAAAGCACCACCTGTCGTCTGTCGTCTGCTATCTGTCTTTTGCCGTTTTTCGATCGCCACAGATAATTCCGCAACCGTTTGATTGAGAAAAAGCAGTTTCACCGGGATATTGCCGCTAAAATGTATAAAACTGGATAAACTGGTCAGTCCCGTCGATATCCGCGATATCAACTGCAAAGAACGCAGGGAATTTCCTCCTGAATTAAAGAAATTGTCATGAATGCTGATATCCCGCTTTCCAAGCACTTCCTGCCAGAGAGCAAGCATCCATTTTTCGAGGTCGTTGCGCGGCTTGGCCAGTGCATCGCCGGATAGCCGACACAAGAGCGTTTGATCAGATTTGCTACTGGCGCGCGGATCAGGAAGGAGCCTCCTGTTTACCTTGCCGTGGGCAGTCATCGGAAGGTCATTCAATTGAATCAGATAACGGGGAATCATGTAATTGGGGAGAAGACTCCCGATGTGGGATCTAAGATCGGCAGGCTCCAATCGTTCCCGCGCTGTGAAATAGGCGGCTAATTCCTCCGGATCACGGCCTTCTGCAATGACGATTGCATCTTGCACCGAGGCATGTCGCAGAAGGGCGTTTTTTATTTCCCCCAATTCGATGCGGTATCCCCTGATTTTGACCTGATCGTCATTTCTTCCTAACCATTCTATGGTCCCGTCTGGGAGCCACCTTCCAATATCTCCAGTTCTGTAAAGTCTTTCTCCCACCCGAAATGGATGTGCAACAAATTTTTCCGCCGTCAATCCAGCTCTGTTGAGATATCCCCGCGCCAGGCCCGCTCCGGAAATACAGATTTCACCTGGAATGCTCATAGGAACAAGTTGCAGCAAGTCATCAAGAATATCAATCGACATGTTGGAGATCGGTCTCCCGATAGGGATGTTTCTCCGGTAGTCCCCATCGGGGGATACGCGCTCAATAGTTGCGCATACCGATATCTCCGTTGGACCATAGGCGTTGAAGTAGTGCTTCCGGCGGCTGAAAAAAACCGCGTCCCCGGTGTTTGGAGCTTCCCCAGCAGTGATAATAGTCGTTACGGTATTCAGTTTCTCTTTATCAAGCGCATTCAGATATACCGGTGGCAACGTCATACACGTCACTCTCTTTTCTTCCAGATACTGCACAAATAGCAAAGGATCATCCATCGTCTCCTTTCGGACTACCACAACGGCTGCACCCGCAAGAAGCGCCATGAAAATTTCCGAAAGAGCGGCATCAAATGAGGCTGATGCAAACTGCAGCACCCGGTCGCTATCTGAAACCCCGAAAGCCCTTATCTGGTGTAAAGACATATTGACAAAGCCGCAATGCTCAATCATCACCCCTTTCGGTAGCCCGGTTGAACCGGATGTGTAAATGATATATGCCAGACTGTCCGGTGACGGCGGATGGGAAAGGGGTTTATCTACACACGCTCTTGTGTCGGCTATCCGATCGCAGGAAGAAACCAATGTCTCAATATCAACATTCATTACCGAAGAAGGGATTCGCCCATTACTTTCCACATACTTGTTTTCAGTTAGAAGCACACGGCAACCACTGTCCGTCAGCATATAGTCGATGCGGGTCCCTGGATAGAACGGATCAACCGGCAGGTAGGCGCCGCCGGCCATTAGTATTCCCATCAACCCGATAATCGACCATTCATTTCTGTCAACCATCAGACCGACTATTTCCTGTGGTTTGATCTGGTACTTCTCAACCAACACCCTGGCCAGTCCATGCGCCCGTTCATGCAGTTCCCGGTAACTGAGTTCGCTATCTTCAAGGACAATTGCAATGTGATCCGGCCTTTTGGCCGCCTGCTCTTCGAAGATATCCACAATCGTTTTATCCGAAGGATAGGGAGATTGCGTATCGTTAAAGGTTTCTATCAATAGCCGCTTTTCAGAAGGACTGAGAATATCCAGCTTATGGATCGCCGTCCCGGCATCGGTGAGGATACTTTCCGCAAGCGTGGAGAAATGGGTCGCCATTCTTTCGATCGTTGCATCCCTGAATAGATCGGTATTATAATTTATCCCGACTCGAAGACTGCTCGCGGACCTTGAACCAGATTTACTACAGGTAAAAGTCAGATCGAATCTACTCGTCCCTGATTCAATCTCAATAGAAGATATTTTGGTCGCCAGAGTATCTTTTGGCCGCGATTGCCCCCTGTCCGTGGTAGGCAGAATATCTTCCGGTTCCTCGTCCTGATAGACCAGCATCACATCAAAAAGTGGTGCATGGCCAGGATCTCTTGCCAGATTTAGCTCATCGACAAGTCTGTCAAAAGGATATTGCTGGTGATCGTAGGCGTCAATCGTTGTCTTCTGCACCTTTTCGAGTACCTGGACAAAAGACTCATCTCCGTCTATACGATCCCGCAGGGCAAGGGTATTGGCATAAAAGCCAATCTGGTCTTCCAGATCAGGATGGTTACGGCACGCAACGGGAGACCCGACTATGATGTCCTTCTGGCCGGTATAGCGATGGAGGAGTATCTTCACCAGGGTCAGCAGGATCATGAACATGCTGGCGTCATGCTTTCGTGCAAGCGCATCCAGTCCTGTCGCAAGCCTCTTGTCCAGGCTGAAAAAGAAGCTTTTGCCCATGTAAGTTTGTAGCAGGGGACGGGGAAAGTCCAAAGGCAGGTCGAGCGCAGACAATTCTGCTCCGGACAGTTTTTCATGCCAGTAAAGGGACATTTTCCGGGCCTCGTCCGCTTCAAGCCTGGCGTTCTGCCAGGCGGCGTAATCCCTATACTGCACCCGCAGCGGCGAAAGCGGGTTTTCCCTCCCCTCCAGATACGCGCCATATATGCTCAGCAAGTCTCTGGCCAGAATATCGAAGGACCATGCATCCCCGATGATGTGGTGCATATTTAAAAAAATCGCATGCCGTCCGCAAGACAAGGTGATTATTGTGACTCGGAGCAGGGGTCCCATGGAAAGGTCAAAAAAAATAGTCGCTTGGTTCATGGCGTACTGCAATGCATATCCTTCGGGGTCCGGCTCCAGGCTCAGATCAATTTCCCCGATTTCATAGGTATCCGGCATCTCATGCACTATTTGTCGGGGGCCGGTATCTGTCTCGAAAAAGGTGGTGCGAAGAGATTCGTGGCGGGCGATCAAGGAAAGAAATGCCCGGCGAAACAGCGGGATATCGAAGTCGCCATTCACCATAAAGAGACCCGGCAAACTGTAGGCGACTGATCCATCCTCAATACGGTCCAATACCCAGAGCCTTCGCTGCGAAGCCGACACGGCATAATCGGGTTGCAGTTCAAGCGGGGATATATGTGCAAATTCAGATCCCGAATGATCCTGCAGTAAGGCGGCAAGTCCCCGGATTGTCTGGTTCGCAAAAAAATCCCTGAGGCTGATCTCCACCCCCATTTCACGATAGATTCTCGACAGTACCCGTGTGGCGGTTAACGAATGGCCTCCTATCCTGAAAAACGGACTATTGACTCCAACCTTTTCAAGATGCAGCACATCCGCCCATATCCTTGCCAGCGTCTCTTCTTTTTCATCCGCCGGGGCCTGATATGCGATTCCCTCATAGATAAGCTCTTCAGGTTTGGGAAGCGCCTTTCTGTCGATTTTCCCATTGATATTGAGAGGAAACTCATCAAGCCGTACATAGAAAGACGGTGTCATATAAGCTGGCAATGTTAGACGCAGCCAATCGCTTACCTCTCCGGCGTTGGTCGCTCTTTTTTCCGTATAATAGCAAACGATGGTGTTTTCGTTTTCAAGGGAGCGGTGGCCGACTACAACCGCCTGATCGATAAAATCGCTCCCCAGCAGGGTCGTTTCGATTTCGCCAAGTTCGATCCGTATGCCGTTAACCTTCACCTGGGTGTCGAGTCGGCCGATGAACTCAATTCCCCTGTCGGGAAGATATCTGCCGATATCGCCAGTCTTGTAAACAATATCCTCCGGATCACTGGTTAGAGGGTTGGGCACAAAACTCATCTTGGTCAAATCCGGGTCATGGTAGTAGCCTTTAGTTCTGAAGGGCGTCTTGATAAAGATATCACCGATTTCGCCCGGTTCACAAAGCCTGTTTCCCTTTGTGATCAGTATGGCGGTGTTCGATATGGGATGGCCCACAGGGATCATAGCATTCGGACTGGCGGGTCTTTGCCGGATCGGATAAAATGTCTTTACGAGCGTTGTCTCGGAAGGCCCGTAAAGATTCACCAGGGTAACTCTCTCTCCGACAATATCCATCCACGCAGACACATCCTTTCCGTAGAGGGGTTCGCCAGCCATCAGGATATATCGCAGCTCTGGCAGGACATCCTTGCCGCTCTTGCCCTCATCAATCTCTTTTGTGATCATCCGAAACAGGGACGGCACGCAATGGACAAGGGTGATACCGGCCTCTTCCATCCACTGGACGAGAGCTTTCATGTTCGTACGGGTATCTTTTTCCGGAATGCAGAGCATCCCTCCGGTGATCAGGGGAACGAAGATGTCCCTCAAGCTTGCATCAAAGGTGACCGGCGGCAACTGAGTGACCCTGATCCGTTCATCAAACCCGAATTCCTTGACCTCCCAGTGAACGAAATGACTAAGGCTTTTATAACAGCCCTCAATCGCTTTAGGAACTCCGGTCGAGCCGGAGGTATATATGATATAGCAACTGTCATCGGGATCTGGAAACGATTCAGCGCCGTCAGCTTCGGACAGGGCGATACGGTTTTTGAAGAGAACATCAGATGAATTCCAGGAATATCTAAAGGGGTTAATTTCGGATTGTGTCTTGGAAAAAAAAGCCGTGGTCTGGTCAACGAGAATCACCGGGCATTCGTGGTTCCCTAAGATATCCTTGGTTAGACCAGTTGCTTCGAGTCTCTCGCAGATCGCCTCGAACGCCATTTCGGAAATGATGACTTCGGGAACGGTTTTGCGCAGTATATATTCGAGCCTCTTTTCCGGAAACGACATATCCAGAGGTAGAAACACTCCTCCCGTCTTCATCACGCCGATGATCGCAGCCACATAAGCAATGCTGCTCTCCAACAAGACACCCACGATGACATCCCGTTTAACCCCCACATGTTTCAGCAGTTTGGCGATATCATCACTCAACCGGTTAAGATCACAGTAGGATATCTCCCGCCCTGCATGCCTTATGGCGATTCTTCCGGGAAATCTTTCCGCGATCTCTTCAAAAACCGTATGCACTATTTTCTTGTTTACCGTGACCACGTACAGAAACCTCCTGCCCACTTGCCTGTTAAATAGAGTATAAATCAGGTGCATATTGTAGGCAGGGTACAGGTTTTATTCCTGCCCCCGCCCATCCATAATGGATTAAATTTCACTGTTCATCATTGACTATTTCAATTTCAATTAATGTCGCGTCCACAGGTATCTTGTAGAACATAAGTTCACCGGATTGGCCAATGGATTTTTCACAAAGTGGTTGATCATAACGTTAACGCACTCAAGATACGCCGTGGCGTGCCCTGCCAGAATGGAGAAATAAGTGCTTTGGCTCAAAAAGGGAGTAGAAGGCCGACTGAATATGGCAGGCGTGGCATTGTCAAGGCTTCCTACCAGCATGAGAGTTGGAATTTCGCTTGCGAGGGGGTTGCTTTCCTTAAACGGAAGCGGCTCGACCGGCCACAGCCCCAGAATTCCCGGCTCCATGAAGATAAAGTTCGTTTCGATCCAGGACGCGAGGGATTGGTTGTGAACATTCGTGATGATGACCTGCTCAATCTTGTGAGGGCTTGTATAATAAGTGTCCTGAGCCGAAAAAACGGAATTGTACATACCAACGCTCGCAGATTCTGACCCTGGTCCGCCGTTGGGGAAAAAGAAATCAATGTTGGATATCCACGCGTCCGCTACCGGTCCGTAGTTTCCGCTGTCGTACATGGCGTTGATCTTCTTCGGCAGGTCAGCATCGTACGGTGTCTGTCTGAGTTCACCAACAAGGAAAGATGCGAGTTTATCACCAGAGACATTTACCACGATATTGTCGATAGGGGTACCGGATTGATCGTAGCGGTTAAACAAGAGGTTACGAACATGACTGCTCATAAACATGTTCTCTATGTCCAACCACCCGATGTCGGTCAGGCTGCTGGATTGAGAGTAATGGTGTCCGATGGAATTGACCGGAGCTGCTTCCAGTTCATCCATCATTCTGTAGAAATGGCTCTCCAGAAGGGGGTAATCCCTCTTTGCGGCATCAAAGAAACTCCGGAACGAATACAGCATTGCCAGAGTCTCCTGCTCAAAGGGGTTGATTTCGGGGGGGAGGATCGAATCAAGCACCACCGCTTTTATCACATCCGGATAGTATTTCATCATCTGCATGGCCAAACGCGTTCCATAGGAGGCGCTGTAGATATTGATCTTTTTGTACCCCAGGACAGCCGCCAGATCCTTGATGTCCGTCGCATTCTCAAGGGTGTTATATGCGGAAAGATCAATGCCCAGATCCTTGAACCGTTTGTAGCACTTTGAGAATGCCTGTATCCTGAGAGCAGCCGCTTCCCGGAAACTAATGCCATATACCGAGCTTCTGAGCGGCCCCAGCTCATCAGAACAGTAAAGCGCCGGCTTTGAGTTGTTGGTGCCCCGCTGATCGATGACGACGATATCGCGGGTATCCCCGAAATTATGCCGAATGTAATTGCCGGGGGAGGTGTCTTCGTAGATGTTGAAAGCGTCAGCGGTAGATGCCCCTGGCCCTCCCATCAGGTAAAAGGTGGGTTCATTGTTCGAACTGCCGTCCAGGCTCCTGAATAATCCGACATAGATACTGATCATCTTTCCGTCCGGCTTGCTGCGATCCTCCGGAACTGTCATATACCCGCACAGTGTGGTCGAATTGGGTTCAAGCGTATGCTTGCACGAGGTCTGTTCAATTGTTGGAACGAACGCCAGAGTCTCGCTCGAACCGCCTAACACCATGGGAATTAACAACATGGCGAGAAACCACAAGACAATCAGTCCGCCGCTGTTTACTCTGGCCGCAATCTTCTGTGTTCCTTTGACAATTTGTTCTCTTTTGTGCCGGGATTGTTCCGACATTCTCCAATCTGCATGTCTCATTTAGCGAATCTCCTTTTTGGTTAATTGTATGGGCAGGTTCATAACCAGCCCGTAATGGTGGCGGGGCGGCCAAAAGATATCCTGGCGAACCCGTCCCTATGTATCACATTTAGCGAATCTCTTTTTTGATCATTTTTTCCAGTTCCTCATCGTCCATCTCGTCTATGTAGGCGAATTCGTCTTCACTTTGCGCGACGACAGATCTGTCAAAGTCCACCGCAGCGTTTTCGGAATCAATCTTCAACACTTCAGCCAGATACCTGCACAGATCATTGACTGACGGGTAGTTAAAGAGAAGACCTACCGGCAAAGGAATATCGAGACCTTCAGAAATGATATTCCGCAGTTCAACGGACATGAGCGAATCCAGACCCTGTTCCATCAAAGGCTGGTCGGTCCTGATCCGCCCGGCGTTCTCGTGGCCCATGACCTTTAGCGCAGCGTCGATGACAGCAGAACGCAGGATGGTGATCCTGTTCTCTCCTGTCGCCTCGGCGAGTTTCTGAATGATAACCGATTTTTTTCTTACATCGCCATCTTCTACAGCGGTTCCTTTAAGCAGTTGTGCAAGCCATTTTATATTTTGGCCGGCTGTTTCATAATTTGGCCGTTGCGTGGAGATATGCTTTACATATGTGATCCAGTCAATATCAGCGACATAAACCTGCACCAGGTCAGAGGCGAGAATACGGGCAAATAGATCCATCCCGTCTGCGGGATGGATGGGTCTTACACCCTGCCTGGCCATTTTATTTTTTGGCTGGGCCACCCCCTTGCGCGAAGCAGTCATGCCGATCCCGTCCCATGGGCCCCAGTTGATCGTTGTCGCCGGGCAACCTTTCCGTCGCAGATCATGGGACATGGTATCAAGGAAAGCGTTAGCAGCAGCGTAATTGCTCTGCCCCGGACTACCCAGGCCGGACGCTATTGATGAAAACAGGATGAAAAAATCAAGCTGCCGATCTTGCGAATGGCGGTAAAGGTTCCATGCACCGTTGATCTTAGGCAACATCACCTTGGCGAAGCGCTCCCAGGTCTGATCGCGGATGATTCCGTCATCCAGGATTCCAGCCGCGTGAACAATCCCTTTTAGCTCTGGCATGGTCGTCCTGATTCTCTCCATGATTTCCGCCACATCTTCTTCCTGCGATACATCGCCTTGCATCACCACGACATTAGTACCGCCTCCGTTCAACCGTTCAATCATGTCCGATGAGGAAGGTGGCGGACCAAAAGATATATTGGCTTTAGGCGCCCCCTGTTTTCTGCCGCAAAGGACGATGTTTCCCGCCCCTTGATTCTTCAGCCATTCAGCAATGATACCCCCTATCGCCCCAAGCCCCCCGGTAATCAGGTAGGTAGCATCGGAACGGATCCTCATCATTTCTTTCCCCGCCGCCTGCGCCATCTGTTGTTG
>SERZ01000478.1_pt1 | contig 26856 bp, 26 predicted proteins | sample 3171461 | NCBI WGS metagenome assembly SERZ01 (sample SAMN06051861, study PRJNA518727) | freshwater metagenome | biome: subpolar coniferous forest; feature: holomictic lake; material: water; isolation source: holomictic Lake 227, 6 m depth | place: Canada: near Kenora, Ontario | collected... | reverse complement strand
CTCTTTGATGCATTGATCCCAGCATTAGAAGAGGTTGGTGCACGATTTGAGCGCGGAGATTTCTTTGTACCCGAGATGCTTATCTCAGGTAAAGCTATGTCTGGAGCGCTCAATGTTTTGCGCCCACTTCTAGCTGAAACTGGCGCAGAAACTGTTGGTACATTCCTTATGGGAACCGTCAAGGGCGATGTGCACGATATTGGTAAAAACTTAGTAAATATCATGCTGGAAGGCGCAGGTTTTGAAGTAATTGATCTAGGCGTTCAAGTTGCGCCAGAGAAGTTCGTTGCCGCGATTCAAGAGCACAAGCCAGATATCGTCGGAATGTCGGCGTTCTTAACTACAACTATGCCGATGTTCAAAGTCAATATTCACGAAATTACTAAGGCTGGACTTCGCGATCAAGTAATCATCATGGTCGGTGGAGCTCCAGTAACTCAGGAATATGCCGACGTTGTTGGTGCTGATGGTTTTGCCGCTGATGCATCTACTGCGGTGAGAGTTGCTAAAGATCTCATATCAAAAAAGCGCGCTACGGTCTCTGCTTAAGAGCTAGCTATGTTAAAAAAACTTCTGCCTTTTATTGAGCATGCGATAAAGAAACCCGTTTGGGACTGTCGCATGTGCGGACAATGTGTTCTGCACTCAACTGGCATGACTTGTCCTATGACTTGTCCAAAAACTCTTCGTAACGGCCCTTGTGGTGGGGTCCGTGAGAATGGAAATTGTGAAGTAATTCCCGAGATGCAATGCGTGTGGCTCAAAGCTTATGACCGTAAAGTTTTTCTACCTTTGCCAACGGTATGGAAAGAACACTTTAATGAACTGCGCCCACCAGTTGACATGCAATTACAAGGTTCATCTTCATGGATTAATTTAGTTTCAAAGCGCGATCAACAAACTCCTGCCGGCTGGTCAACAATAGATGGACATCACTGATGTCACTGATGCGTGAAAAGTTAGAAAATTCAAATGATGTAGTTTTCACTGCAGAATTTCCATCAATCGATGGTGCCGGCATGGCTAAAGTTGAAAAGAACGCCGCCCGTTTAGCCCCTTGGTTTGTTGGTGTTAATGCAACGGATAATCCTGCTGCCCATGCGCATGCATCTAATACGACTACTGCAATTGCGATGAAGATGCATGGCATCGAACCAATTATGCAGATTGTCTGCCGCGATAAGAACCGCTTGGCCATTCAAGCCGACATGATGGGTGCGGCTCTACATGGAATTGAAAATATTTCATTGCTCACTGGCGATGATGTAACTGCTGGAGACGAGCCAGAAAGCCGCAGAGTTTTTGATCTGGACAGCACACAGGCCATAAATATCGCGCGAATTATGACTACTGGGCAATATCTTTCAGGGCGCAAAATTAACCCGGCGCCAGATTTCTATATCAGCGCAGTTGAAAATCCAGCTGCTCCCCCATTCGATTATCGAATTGAACGTGCACTTAAAAAATACCGTGCCGGAGCTAAATATCTGCAACTACAAATTTGTTATCACCCAGATCGACTTGAAAAGTTCTGTGCCGGAGTTGCCAAGATTGCTCCAGATTTGAAGTTGATCCCAACAATTGTTTTAGTAAAAAGTGCAAAGCCAATGTCGTTTATGAATGAGAAAGTTCCTGGCATTGATATACCGCAAGAGACACTTAACCGAGTATCTGCCGCGGCTGATCAAGCTGAAGAGGCGTATAAGCTCACGGTTGAATTAGCCAAGCATGCAATGACATTGCCAGCTGTACGTGGTCTGCATGTAACAGATTTTCGACATGATGATTCTTTAGATCGCTTTATGTACGACCTCGGACAGAAACCAAGAAACTAACTAGGAGCCCCTATGCATACAATCCTGACCTCACCTGGTAAGACCGTCACAATCGGTCACGACCAACCATTTTGTATTATTGGTGAGCGCATTAATCCGACTGGTCGCAAGAAGTTTCAAGAACAACTACGTGCTGGTGATCTTTCAGCAATTGAAAAGGATGTTGCGGCACAAGTTGCTGGTGGCGCGGACGTATTAGATGTGAACATGGGCGTTCCACTTACAGATGAACCTGAACTTATTACTAAAGCGATTAAATTGGTCCAATCACTAACTGATCTGCCTGTGTGCATCGATTCATCAGTTATCGAAGCGCTGCAAGCTGGACTTGAGACTTATCAAGGTAAAGCTTTAGTTAACAGCGTCACTGGTGAAGATGATCGTATGGAATTAGTTTTGCCTCTTATTAAAAAGCACGGTGCGGCCATCATTGCCCTTCCAAATGATGAAACTGGAATTCCTCAAACTGCTGCAGAGCGCATGATCATCGTAGAAAAAATTGTGCGTACCGTTGAAAAGCATGGCATTCCACTAGAAGATTTAGTGATCGACCCACTTGCAATGACCGTTGGCGCCGATCCTGAAGCGGTAAAAAATACGCTAGAAACTATTTATTTAATCCGTGAAAAGTACGGTCTGAACATGACCCTAGGTGCATCAAATATTTCATTTGGTCTGCCACATCGTCACGCCCTCAACGCGGCATTCTTGCCCGCAGCAATGGCTATGGGTTTAACAAGTGCAGTCATGGATAGCCGCACGCCTGCAATTGTTGAAGCCGTTCGTGCTGCAGACTTACTCCTTGGTCTTGATCCTTGGGGAACTAACTGGATCATGCGCTACCGAGCAATCGAAGCGGCTAAAGCTGCTGCCGAAGGGAATTAATTATTAGTAAAAAAGAGTTAGACCCATCCCTCATACCAACGCACGACGGTACGGGGCGAGTCAAACTTGCCTTTACATCGCTAGAAAAAGATGGATCAGTTGGATCGCAAAAGACAATTACCGTTCCTACGGGTGTCAGTGCATTTGATGCCGCTTCATGGAATGGAATTGCAATTGATTCCACATGTGGTGGTTATGGAACCTGCAAGAAATGCCGAATCAAAGTCACCGATGGCGATGTTGAACCTTCAAAGTTGGATTTTCGCGCATTTACCGAAAGTGAAATTAAAGATGGCTGGCGTCTGGCTTGTTTAGTGCGCACTGCCAAAGATATTTCAGTTGACGTGCCCGCACTAACTACCCGACCTAAAGCGGCAACCGTAGGTGTTGGTCGTCAAGTTATTTTGCGTCCGGCAGTTCAAAAGCGTTATATCGAATTAGAGGAACCTACACTCACCGATCAGCGCACCGACATAGTCCGAGTTTTTGAAGCCGTCGATGATATTGAAGCCACTGCCAGTTTGGCTTCAATGCGAGATTTGCCGCGAATTCTGCGTGCAGCTAATTACAAAGTCACGGCAGTATTTGTGGATCAAGAATTTTTGGGGATTGAAGCTGGAGATACGACTGCGCTGCGATATGGCGTTGCCTATGATTTAGGAACTACAACGGTTGTGGCAACGCTACTTGATCTCAATACTGGAACTCCGGTTGCGGTTAAATCAATGCTCAATAAACAACAACCATTTGGCGCCGATGTTATTACTCGAATCAGTGCAACGATGTTGGATCCGGATGCACTTGCAAAACTGAGTGGTTTAGCCCAAGAAACGTTGAATCAGTTGACCCAAGAAGTATGCACTGAAGCCGGCGTAAATCCGCATAATGTTTATGAATTAGCTATCGCTGGCAATGCAACTATGACGCAACTGTTGCTTGGAATTGATCCAGAACCTTTGGGAGTAGCGCCATTTATTATGGCCAGTGCTAATTATCCAAATATCGAAGTCCGTGAAATTGGAATTAATGTTCACCCATTAGCTAAAGCCGTGATTATGCCCTCCCTTGGTGCTTACGTTGGTGGAGACATCATTGCCGGAGCTCTTGCATCTGGAATGGATCGCGACAAACGTCTGCGCCTATTTATTGATGTGGGCACAAATTGTGAAATTGTTTTAGGTGATGGCGACAAGATTCTGGCAACTGCAGCACCGGCAGGCCCTGCCTTCGAAGCTGCCAGTATTAAATGCGGTGTGCGTGCAGCATCTGGTGCAATTGAAACAATCAAAGTTGTAGATGGCGAACTTGAAATTGGCACTATCGATGATGCTCCGGCAATTGGAATTTGTGGCTCGGGCTTAGTTGATGCATGTGCATCCTTAGTGCAAGTCGGACTCCTGGATCATTCCGGCAAATTTGTTAGCGATGAAGCCGCGCTTACTATCGCACCACAGTTAGCTAGTCGCTTAGTTACTCGCGAAGGTGAGCGAGTTTTTGTTCTCACGTGGAGCAAGGAAGTCGGCGATTTATCTGATTGCGTCTTTTTAACTCAGCGCGATGTTCGCGAACTTCAGTTTGCTAAGGCAGCCATTGCTACTGGTTGGGCACTTTTAGTTGAAGAGTTTGGCGTTCAAGAGTCAGAGATTCAACAAGTACTTTTAGCTGGATCTTTTGGTTCTTATTTGTCACCATCATCGGCGATCAAAATTGGTTTAGTTCCAAAACTCTCAGTGATGCGCATTATGTCGGCGGGCAATGTTGCTGGCGAAGGCGCCAAGATGGTTTTGTTATCAGCCCAAGAGCGCCATGGTGCACAAGCTTTGCTGGAAGAAATCGATTACATCGAACTTTCTGATCGCGCAGATTTCAACGATAAGTTTGTTGAGCGCCTAGCTTTCCCTGCATGAGTATCGGAGTCGTTGCTTGTGGGGCACTTGCCACACATATTGGCGATATTGCTGCGGCACACCAGTTAGATCTGACTATTTATCCGCTGCCTCCCCTGTTGCATAATCGCCCCGAAAAAATTGCCAGTGAAGTCGATGCGTTGTTAACGCAAATAAAGATTAAACACTCTAAGTGCGCCGTGGCTTATGCCGATTGCGGAACCTATGGGGCACTGGATGTTGTTATTGCTCGGCACGGTGTAAAACGTTTAGGTGGCAATCACTGTTACGACATCTTTGCGGGAGCTCCAAAGATTCAAGCCATTATGGATGCCGATGCCGGAACTTACTTCTTAACGGATTTTCTAGTGAAGTCTTTCCATCGCAGTGTGATTGTGGAACTAGGTTTAGATAAACGACCTGAACTTCGTGGTGATTATTTCAAGAATTATTCAAGAGTTATTTGGTTAGCCCAAGTGCGCACCGCTGAATTAGAGGTCTTAGCGCGAGCAGCTGCCGCAGAAATCGGCTTACCGCTTGAGATTCAAGAAGTGGGTTACGGCCAGTTAGCTCAGCAAGTAAAGGAACTACTGAGCAACTAGCATCACATCAATTGCTTTTAGGACAATTGGTGACAACTTAGATTTATCAACATCTTTGTGCAATCGCTCGATCATTACCGGTGTCCAGAACTGCACAATATGGTGCGCTACCTTAATTTCAGGTGCATCACCAACCGGGAAATTCGCCGCAATCTGATTAGCCATACGAATAATCGACGCTAATTGCACATCGCCCTCGACATGAGTTTCAACCATAGCGCCTGGGCCTTTAGCACTTGGCGTAATTTCAACGGCTGTGACTTTGTATTCCGGACAGTTAGTTGCCCAATCTGAATAATCTGTAGTAATAACGTTAGCGCCACTTTCTGGGAAGTGGAACGTTGTATAAACAACTCCAGCTGGAACCTCATCAGTAATTCGTGCTCGCATAATGGTTTCACCAACGCGACTTGAAAGTTTGACCCAAGAACCATCGGCAATACCGCGCAACTGTGCATCTGATTCATGCAAATCCAAAATATCTTCGGTGTGCCACACATTATTTGCAGTTCGACGAGTTTGTGCGCCTACGTTGTACTGACTCAAGACACGGCCCGTTGTAAGCAGCAGCGGGAATTTGCGGTCGGCTTTTTCATCGGTGGCCACATAAGGAGTACGCATAAATTGGCCTAAACCACGCATGAAAGTATCCACGTGCATCATTGGTGTTCCATCGGGATTAGCGTCATTACATGGCCACTGCAGACTTCCGACTTCATCGAGCTTTGCAAATGAAACTCCAGCAAATGTAGGAGTAGTTGCCGCAATCTCATCCATGATTTCGGCGCCATTGTTATAGGACATTGGATAACCCATTGCTGTGGCTAGATCACAGGTAACTTCGTATTCACTCTTGCCAGTAGGAGATTTCATTACTGGACGAACGCGGTTAATTCGGCGCTCGGCATTTGTAAACGTTCCATCTTTTTCCAAAAATGATGTTCCCGGCAAGAAGACATGGGCAAACTTTGCAGTTTCGTTGAGGAATAAGTCCTGAACAATAACCATATCCATCGCACGTAAAGCTGCGTGAACGTGTGAAATATTTGGATCTGACTGGGCGATATCTTCGCCTTGAACATAGAGTCCGCGATAAGTGCCAGCAAGGGCGGCATCAAACATATTTGGAATTCGCATTCCAGGCTCGGCATCTAGAGTTACGCCCCACTTATCATTAAATATTTTGCGGGTGTCGGGATTTGAAATGTGTCGGTAACCCGGTAATTCATGAGGGAATGAACCCATGTCACAAGAACCTTGAACGTTATTTTGTCCACGTAGCGGATTAACACCTACGCCTTTGCGGCCAATGTTTCCGGTCACCATGGCCAAGTTAGCAATTCCCATCACCATTGTTGAACCTTGGCTATGTTCGGTAACACCAAGACCATAATAAATTGAGGCATTTGGAACTGAAGCAAATAAACGCGCAGCTTTACGGATTTCCTCAGCTGGAACACGAGAAGATGCTTCAAGTGCTTCAGGTGAATTTTCAGGAAGTGAGATGAATGCTTCCCATTCCTTAAATGATTTTTCTTCGCAACGTGCCTCAATGAAATCACGTTTAGCTAAACCTTCGGTGATGATCACATGCGCCAGAGCATTAATGACGGCCACATTTGTTCCTGGCATTAACTGCAAGTGGTGCGCAGCAACAACTCCTGGTGTGCGCACAAGTGCAATGACGCGTGGATCAATAACTATGAGCTTTGCCCCTTTGCGAATCGCTTGTTTCATACGTGAAGCAAAAACTGGGTGCGCCGAAGTTGGGTTAGCGCCGATCAACATAATGACATCGCTGTGTTCAACCGACTCAAAATCCTGGGTTCCGGCCGATGTTCCGAAAGTTTGCCCTAAGCCATAACCAGTTGGTGAATGGCACACGCGTGCGCATGTATCAACATTGTTATTAGCAAATGCGGCGCGCACCATCTTTTGAACCACGAACACTTCTTCGTTAGTACAACGTGATGAAGTGATACCACCAATGGCATTGCGCCCTGATTCAGCTTGAATTTTCTTTAAACCATTGGCGGCATATGCTATCGCTTCGTCCCAAGAAACTTCTTTCCAAGGATCAGTGATACTGCTGCGAATCATTGGCTTAGTGATGCGATCACTATGAGTTGCGTAACCGTAAGCAAAACGCCCCTTTACACATGAGTGACCTTCATTAGCGCCACCATCTTTGAGCGGCACCATGCGCACAAGTTTGTCTCCACGCATTTCGGCCTTAAATGAACAACCAACTCCGCAATAAGCACATGTAGTAATTACTGAAGACGTTGGGGCACCGATGGTCAATAAAGTTTTTTCAGTTAATGCACCAGTTGGGCAGGCTTGCACGCAGGCACCACATGAAACACATTCGCTTTCAATAAATGAGGTTCCTGATGATGAAACGCGGGCTTCAAAACCACGGTTTTCGATGGTAAGAGCAAAGGTTCCTTGTACTTCATCGCACGCACGAACACAACGATTACAAACAATGCATTCAGTTGAATCGAAAGTGAAATAAGGATTTGTCTCATCTTTTACTAAATCTAAGTGGGTTGAAGTTGCGGCGTAACGACTTTCTGTAATTCCGATTTTCTTAGCAACACCATGAACTTCGCACTCATCCCCCGTTGCACACTCGGCTGGGTGATCGGAAAGATAGAGCTCCATAACACCTTTACGAAGGCGCGTTAATTTCTCGGATTGCGTACTTACTTTCATCCCCTCGGCAACGGGTGTTGTACATGATGAAGGTGTTCCGTTGCGACCATCAACTTGAATCACACATAAACGACATGAACCAAAAGCTTTCAAACGATCAGTGGAACAAAGTTTTGGAATATCAATTCCAGCTTCAAGGGCTGCACGCATGATGGATGTATCTGCGGCAACGGTTATCGATTGGCCATCAATTTCTAATGTAACTTGCTCATTTTTGCTGCTGGCAGGTGTGCCGAAGTCATGCTCATGAATCATCGTCATCGTCGATTCACCTCTCCAGCGAAATCTTCGGGGAAGTTAATCATGGCACTTTTTACGGGCATTGGTGTTAAACCACCCATGGCACACAGCGAGCCATCGGTCATGACTTCGCATAAATCCAGCAAAAGTTTCTTATTCTCATCAACTTTCACGCCTTGGATAATCAAGTCAATTGTTTCAACGCCGCGTGTGGAACCGATTCGGCATGGTGTGCATTTGCCACACGATTCCAAAGCACAGAACGCCATTGCAAATCGAGCTTGGGCCGCTAAATCGACGCTTTGATCAAAGACAACAATTCCACCATGGCCTAACATTCCACCGGCAGCCACCATTGATTCATAATCAAGGGAAGTATCAAATTGCGCAGTTGAAAAATAAGCACCGAGAGGTCCACCGATTTGTACTGCACGAATAGGTGTCCCACTTAAAGTTCCGCCGCCATATCCATTAACTATTTCTTCTATTTTTATTCCGAAAGCTTTTTCAACTATGCCACCGCGTTTGATATTTCCAGCTAACTGAAAAACCTGTGTTCCAAGTGAGCGACCAACTCCGCGGGCTTTGTACGCTGCGGCGCCATCGGACATTACTGCCGGAATTGTAGAAAGCGTTAAAACATTGTTTATGACCGTAGGTTTACCAAATAAACCTTCCAAAGCTGGAAGTGGTGGCTTGGCACGAACGACACCCCGTTTGCCTTCAATGCTTTCCAACATCGCAGTTTCTTCACCGCAAACATATGAGCCCGCACCCACGCGAATCTTTAATTCAAAAGCATGAGAACTTCCTAGAACTGAACTTCCTAACCAACCGAAAGCATGGGCGATATCAATTGCCTTTTGTAAAACTTTAATCGCATATGGGTACTCAGAGCGAAGATAGACGTAACCCTGCGTTGCCCCTACTGCGATGGCAGCAATTGTCATACCTTCAATGAGAGTAAATGGATCGCCTTCAATAAGCATGCGATCGGCAAAGGTTCCACTGTCGCCTTCATCGGCATTGCAACAAATATATTTCTGTTCATTGATTGCACCAGCTACGGTCTTCCACTTAATTCCGGCAGGAAAACCTGCGCCTCCACGGCCACGAACTCCGGACTCAGTAACTTCTTCAATTATCTCGCTAGAACTTAAGGTAATTGCGCGACGCAAGCCAACTAATCCTCCATGCCCTTCATAATCGGCAAGTGAGAGTGGATCAATTATTCCCACGCGTTTGAAAGTTACGCGATCTTGACTGGCTAACCACTCAATCGATTCGGTAAGACCGAGTGATAAAGCATGTGCACCACCATTAACAAAATCAGCGGCGATGAGTGAATCAATGTCATCTGCAGTAACCGGACCATAAGCCATACGACCTTGCGCAGTTTCTACTTCCACCATTGGTTCTAGCCACAGTGCGCCGCGAGAACCATTGCGAATAATCGCTGCACCTTTAACTTTGAGTGCGATCGCTGTAGCTACCTCATCGGCACCTACTGAAATTGCGGCGCTATCACCGGGTACGAAAATTTTCATACGCGCGCCTTATCAATTTTTTCAACCGTGGCACGTCCAATAATGGCTCCATTAACCATTGCAGATGGGCCTAGTGCGCAATTGCCAAAGCAATATCCATCATGAACTTCAGCGCCAAATTTCGTTTTTACATCTTTTTCTAACTGCCGAGAACCTACAGCTTGGCACGCTTCTGCTACACAGACCGAAATCTGATTTGCGCCTGGGAGCGTTGTTCGCAGATCATGATAAAAAGTAAGTACACCGTGCACATCGGCCCGAGATTTATTAAAAAATTGTGCAACTAGGCCAACGGCTTCTTTATCAACGTAACCAAATTTTTCTTGCAGCGCTTGTAAAGCCATGAGCACTGGACCTTCTTCATCGCGCAGGGTCGCAAGAAGCGCTAATGCTGCTTCTTTAGACCACAGTGCATATGTCATTAGAAGAGTCCGACTACCTTTCCATCGATGTAATCAATGCGTTCGGCCGATGGAACTTTAGGTAAGCCCGGCATCGTCATGATTTCTCCGCAGATCATCACAATAAATTCAGCACCAGCTGAAAGTTTTACTTCGCGCACATTGATCGAATGACCGCTAGGTGCTCCCCGCAGTGCCGCATCGGTGCTAAATGAATACTGGGTTTTAGCCACACAAATTGGGAAGTGGCCGTAACCGGCGGTCTCTAGCTCCTTTAGCTTGGTGCGCACTTTGGCATCAGCGGTAACTTCTTTAGCGCCATAAACTTTGGTTGCGACCTTAGTGATTTTCTCCCACAAGGAATCGCTATCTTCATAAACAAAAGTCATGGCTTGTGGCTTTTCACAGAGTTCCACAACCGCATGGGCTAAATCGGCAGCACCTTTACCGCCATCGGCCCAATGTGTTGCTAAAACAATCTTTACGCCCAGGGCTTCAACACGTGAGCGAAGAAGTTCTACTTCTGCCTGAGTATCACTCGTAAAATTATTGATTGAAACAACCAACGGCAAGTTATAGACCTGAGTGATGTTATTGATGTGTCGTTCAAGATTTACTAAGCCCGCTTCTAGCGCCGGTAAGTTTTCTTCAGTAATTGTCTTTAAGTCTGCCCCACCGTGATATTTGATTGCTCGGATTGTTGCTACAAGTACGCACGCAGATGGACGTAAGCCAGATTTGCGACACTTAATATCGATGAATTTTTCAGCACCCAAGTCTGCGCCAAAGCCAGCCTCAGTTACAACGTAATCAGCTAATTTCATGGCCGAAGTTGTAGCAACAACCGAGTTGCAACCATGGGCAATATTTGCAAAAGGACCACCGTGAATAAAGGCTGGAGTATTTTCAAGAGTCTGGACTAAGTTAGGTTGAAAAGCATCTTTTAAAATAACGGTCATCGCGCCTTGAGCTTTTAAGTCGCTCGCAAGAACTGGCTGCTTATCTCTGGTGTACCCCACGACAATCTTGCCAATCTTTTCTTTTAAATCTTCGATGGACGTTGCTAAGCAAAAAATCGCCATGATTTCGGAGGCGACAACTATGTCAAAACCATCGCTGCGTGGATACCCATTACCCACTCCGCCAAGTGAGGCCACAATTTCGCGCAATGCACGATCATTCATATCTACTACGCGCTTCCAAGCAATACGTCGAACGTCAATATTGAGTTCATTGCCATGATGAATGTGATTATCCAAAAGCGCTGCAAGTAAGTTGTTAGCAAGGGCAATTGCGTTGAAATCACCGGTGAAGTGCAGATTGATATCTTCCATGGGAACAACTTGGGCATAACCGCCGCCAGCGGCGCCGCCCTTCATTCCAAAGACTGGCCCCAAGGATGGTTCGCGCAAAGCAATCATCGCATTCTTACCAATGTGGCGAAGTGCATCGCCAAGACCAACAGTGGTTGTTGTCTTACCTTCACCGGCAGGAGTTGGACTTATTGCAGTTACTAAAATTAACTTTGAACTATCGCGCTTTGGAAGTGAAGTGAGGTACTTCAGATTTACTTTCGCTTTGTATTTACCGAATGCCTCTAAGTTATCTGCATCAATTCCCAGACCCGCACCGATTTCAGTGATGGGTTTCATGGTTGCTGCTTGAGCTATTTCGATATCTGACATTTTTTATCCTTTAGCCGCACGTATGGCGCTAGTTAGCGCAGGAATAACTTGGTGTAAATCACCGATGATTGCGTAATCGGCATAACTTAGAATTGGTGCTTCGGGATCAGTATTGATTACGACAATCGTCTTACTATTTTTCATGCCGGCAATATGTTGCATCGCACCAGAAATTCCAGCGGCGATATACAAATCTGGTGCAACTTTTGTGCCAGTTTGCCCCACTTGTTCAGCATGTGGGCGCCAACCAGAACTTGTCACTACACGAGAACAACCCACGGTTCCTCCAAGTAATGCTGCAAGTTCTTCAATCTGACCAAAGCCATCAGGCCCACCAACACCACGTCCACCAGAGACAATTACTTTGGCATCCACCAGAGTTACGCCACCTTTCGATTCGCCAGCATCGCGGCTTAAAACTTTGACCGCGTAATCTGCCGGTTGTAAGGCAGGTTCGAATTCAACAACTTGAGCAGGTGCACCATTAGCGCTTTCTGGTTCCGTTGAAAATGCTAGGACTGATGCGATCAATAATTCAGAATGCACATTTGCTGATTCGATTAAATTTCCCGCCCAACGAGCACGAAGGACATGGTGTGGCATTCCTAAAGTGATTTCAGAACATTCTGCGGCCATAGGCAAATCAAGGAAGGCAGCTAAGTGCGCTAATTGTTCATTTCCGCGTGGACTTCCAGCAGCCAAAACCGCTACCGGCTTAAGTTTTTCAACTAAATCCTTGAGAGCCCGACCAGTAGCCATTGGCGTGTAATCGGTAACGTTGGCATGAACGGCCACATGCAAATTTTTTGCACCGTATTCACCAACGATGCCAGCAAGTGCGGTGCCTTCTTTTCCAACAACTACTGCCTCAACATCGTGACCCAATTTACGTGCAGCTGTGAGAGCGCGAAGTGAGAGTTGATCTAATTCACCACGGTCGTGGTCTACGAGTACAAGAATCATTAGAAAGTTCCAATCTTCTTTAAGACTTCGACTAAGGCAGGTATTCCTTCAACGCCTTTACCTAGAACTTCAGCTCCTTTAGCTTTTGAAGGCGCAAGTGCCAAAGTAACTTTCTCAAGTTTTGGTACTCGTGGTTCGGCTTTTTTCATATCGACAGGCTTCTTACGAGCTTGCATACGACCAGGCACCGATGGATAACGTGGAATATTTAAACCATCGCGTACCGTGACAATTGCTGGAAGTGCTACTTCATAATGTTCGCGGCCGGTTGCTACTACGCGATCACAAATTGCCACCCCATTGTCAATCTTCATTGATTTAACATTAGTGATGATTGGGCGATTCAGGGCGTGAGCTACCCGAATATGAATTTGGTAACCCGCGCTATCGGCTGATTCAGCACCAAAAATAATCAAATCAAACTTTGTTTCTTCGGCGTTGATTGCATCAACAAGTGCTGCAGCAGTTCCTTGTGGATCCCACTCTTGTCCATCGGTTTCAATCAACACAGCGCGCGTAGCACCAATAGCAAGTTGTGATCGCAACTGTTCCTCGGCATCACTTGGTCCAAGCGTTAGCAGCGTCAACGTTCCACCCATTTGTTCAACTAGTTGGACACCGGCTTCAACTGCATTTTCTTCATGTGGGCTAATTCCAAAGCCCAAATGCTTAGTTTCGATATCGCGTGAATCTGGTGTCAGAATCAACGTTCCACCAGCTAGTGGCACACGCTTAAGGCAGACAAGTACATCCATTATGCAAGAATCCGTTCATTTGATGGGTCAAATACTGATGTAGCACCAACTTCAGCGATAGAACATGGATAGTGCTCGCCAAGGTATTCCACAATGAATTTGTTGCCAGCTACAGCTAATTCCGTTGGCAAGTAAGACATCAAGATATGTTTTCCAAGTGATGGGGCTGAACCGGCACTGGTTACATATGAACGACGTCCATGTGCATCGGTAATTGTTTTCTTATCCAGAGTAAGAATTGGTTCATTACCCATCATGTAGCGCTTTTCACCAGTTGACGATGTGTGATCATCAACAAATAATGTACAGAGCATTGCAACCGGCTTTTCAGAACGGTGCTTAACATGCGCTTCTTTGCCTACGAAATCAGCTTCTTTAAGTTTAGGTGATTGCATTCCGGCTTCAACTACGGTGTATTCAGTTTCTAACTCTGGACCATAAGCGCGGTAGCACTTTTCTAAACGTCCAGTAGTTCCATACACACCAATACCAACGGCAATCATTCCGTGATTCTTACCTGATTCCCACAGTGCGTCCCACAAAGCTGGACCATCGGCCATTGGTACATAAAATTCCCAACCCAAATCGCCAACATAAGAGATACGCGAAGCCAGAACTTTTACGCCTTTGATATCAATTTCTTTACATGTGCTGAATTTGAAAGCGTCATGGCTCATATCTGCAGAAGTAACGGCTTGAATAATTGCGCGGGCATTGGGCCCCCACACACCAAGGGTTGTGTAATCAGAAGTTATGTCCTTAATTTTTGCTGAGCCATCGGCTGGCAACAAATCGGCAAACCATTTCTTATCGGCCATACCGTGAGCACCACCAGTGACAACGCGGAAGTGATCGGTATCAAGGCGCATGATTGTTAAATCTGATTTGAAACCACCATTAGGACCAAGGACAGGTGTGTACACAACCCGGCCGATGGCTACATCCATCTGACGGAGTGCTGCTTTTTGCACAACCGCTAATGCCGATGGGCCAGTGATATCAAAGTAAGCAAAAGCTGTTAAATCAACGATGCCGGCAGTTTCGCGCATTTGTAAGTGCTCAGCATTGATAATTGGTGACCACCAACGTGATTCCCATTCAGCTGTACGTGGCATTACTTTGTCGCCAAACTTTGCAACTAAATCTTTATTGCTCTCATACCAAAATGGGCGTTCCCAGCCCGCAGTTTCGTAAAAGACTGCACCTAAGGCAGCTTCGCGATCATAATATGGCGATAAGCGAACTTTACGATTTGATTCATACTGTTCATTTGGATGAACGATTCCATATGTCTTATTAAAGGATTCGGCGACACGTGACTTGATGTGCTTTTCTTCTTTATGGTGATCGTGGAAGCGAGCGATATTTGATGCGTGCAAATCAATATGAGAATCACCAAGAACCATCCATTCGGCAACCGACTTTGATGTTCCAGGACCTTCTTTAATCCATACGGCCGCAACTGACCATAAGTTTTTAACTTCTGGCGTTTCACCCAAAATTGGCATTCCGTCAGGAGTGTAAGAAAGAATTCCATTACATGCATACTTCTCGCGAACATTTTCATCGCCAACAATTGATGGCATGATTTCATAGGCATGCTCATCTTGAATATCAAAATCTGCTTGAGTGAAAGCAAACTCGGTAGGTGATAGCGCAGCAGTTGCATTTGATGGGATGTCATCGGGTGTATAAAGAATTGGTCGGTGGGCATATGATCCGATTTCTAGACCAGTTCCGTGTTGGCGTTCATACATGAATACATCCATGTCACGAATGATTGGCCACTCGATATCACCCTTAGTGTCTTTAAAGAAAGGAACCGGTCCAATATCTTTCATTTGGTGAACCGCTGGAGTCAATGGGATGTGTGCACCAGCCATGGCAGCTAGCTTTGGTGACCAGCAACCGGTTGCAATCACAACATATTCGGCTTCAATTGTGCCTTGATCAGTGACAACTGCTTTTACTTTGCCATCTACAACTGTGATGTCTTGAACTTCTACATTTGCAAATGATTGTGCGGCACCCATCTCTTGCGCTTTTTCCCGCATGATTGTCCCAGTGCGAAGTGAGTCAACGACACCCACAGTTGGCTGGTAATACCCGCCTAAAATAATCGTTTCATCGATGTAAGGCACTAACTTCTTCACTTCTGCAGGTGTGAGGATTTGACCACCATCAATTCCCCATGACTTACCAGAAGTAATTCGTCGAGCTAGTTCTTGCATGCGCTCTGGAGTACGTGCAACTTCGATTCCACCGGTTTCGGTAAAAGTTCCAAACTCTTTGTACTGGCGCATACTTTCAGCAGTAATTGCGCTCATTTCTTTGGAGTGATCTACAGGGAAAATGAAGTTAGAAGCGTGACCTGTTGAGCCGCCAGGATTTGGAAGAGGTCCTTTATCAATCTGGACAATGTCTTTCCAACCTAGTTTTGCAAGGTGGTACACCATTCCGTTGCCGACGATTCCAGCGCCGATGACAACGCACTTTGCCTTTGCAGGTAACTTACTCATAGCTTTTATTCCTTTTTTTGTTAGTGGTGGTTATAAAGATTTTCGAATTTCGGATTCAAAACCTTCAACGTGCTCTTTCATTGCTTTGGCTGCAGCTTTTGCATCGTTAGCGGCAATAGCCTCAAGCAAAGCTTTGTGTTCGATGATGGCGTCGGCTAAATGTTCGACACGATCAAGGGCTAAAAACCAAATCCGCAGCGCATGTGCGTAATAGTTATCAAGAGCTGCAGTAAGAAACTCATTATGTGTGCATTGATAAATATGATGGTGAATTCGCTGATCCAAGCCAATCAACGTAGGCATATCCAAATCACCCTTAATCGCGTTGATCTCTTTGATCAGGGATTTTGTAATAACTTGATCGGCCGCCGTTGAGCGAAGTGCGGCAAGTTCAGCGGCTTTAATTTCAAGAACGGCGCGAGTTTCAGATAACTGTGAAAGATTGGAAACATCGACGCGGGAAACAAACATTCCACGACGGGGATAGACCTCGATTAATTTTTCATTGGCCAGCGAGCGCAGAGCTTCACGAATTGGGGTGCGTCCCATTTTTAATGTGCTCATCAAAGCGCTCTCGCTAATGAGTGAACCCGGTTCAAGATCTAGCGTGATGATCATGGAGCGAATACGGCTATAAGCCTGCTCGGATAAAGAGGTACTTTCGCGCGAAAGTATGTGGATAGCTTGGCTCACATCGGCGATGATATATCAGTGATATACCAATGCATAGAGGTGCGGGGCGTGGCTTTTAGTTCAGATAGTACTTTTTGAATAACCAGGCGGAGGCGCCAAAGCCTACGCTCAAAATCAACGCTCGGTATACAGCTTTAGGCATTCGAGCGGCATATCGGCCTCCATGAGTTCCACCAATACTGCCGCCTAGAACCAAAGCCAGTACTGCCGGCCAGACCGCTCGCCCACTGAAGATATAAATAATGTTGGAAACCAATGATGTCCAACCGACGATTAAATTTTTGGCGGTATTGAGCGTTTTAGGATCGCGGCGAATATCGCGCGCTAACACGGCAATCACCATCACGCCTTGGCCTGGGCCAAAGTAACCGCAATAAAAACCACTTCCAGCAATACCAATTTTTTCTACTAACTCATAACGAGCCCCACGAACTGGCTTAGGTTTAATAAGAAAACTCAAACTGGCACCGAGCAGCAGAAATGGAACCATCTTTTCAAAAACTCCGGGCGGCACATTTAAAAGCATTACTGCTCCAGTTGCCGAACCAATAATAGAAATGATGATTAGTTTCTTGTATTGGCGAAAGTAATCCCGCATTTGATGGCGTACTGCAATTAAAGCAAAGAAGTTTGCCGGAGTGACACCTAATGCATTTGAAATTGCTGCGCTGACTGGAGACATTCCAGTTGCAAGCAACACCGGATAGGAAATAACCGATGCTCCCCCGGCCATGCCATTTATCCCACCGACAAGGATGCCGGTAAAGAAGATAAAGATGTACTCGAGCATTGGCTAACCATACAATGGTGACATGGCTATGGATATAGAGGTGCGCTATTTCGCTGCAGCGCGCGCCGCTGCAGGTGTTGATTCTGCGCGATTTAACGCGGGCACACTTTCTTCGATTCTCGCCCAAGCCAGTGCTAATAATCCAGCTCTAGCCCACGTAATTGATCAATGTTCATTTCTTGTTGATTCACTTGCAGTTCATGATCTTGAATTGCCCGTCAATGCTGGCAGCTTTATTGATGTACTTCCACGTTTTGCTGGAGGCTAACCACCAATTGCCGACATTGGTCGTGGTGGGGCAATAAAACTCGGATCGTTGATTCCATGGCCAGGTAACTTGCCGAGAACCGTTTTCTGAAAGCGGGCCGCAATCTCTGAACGCTTTGCTGCTTCATCCTTGTTTGCATCGCGCAATACTGAGCGAACATCAACTTCTTCAATTGAAAATAGACACGAACGCAGTTGTCCATCAGAAGTAAGTCGCAATCGATCACAGGCGCCGCAAAATGGGCGAGTAACACTGCCAATAATCCCCACAGTGTTCTGCGTTGCGTTGATATAAAACTCTTCTGCAGGTGCTGAACCTCGACCATCAACTGGAGTTAATGTGTAGTGCGTAGATAAATCTGCATAAATCTGGTCGGCACTCACCATTGTGCTGCGATCCCAAATTCCGCCAGCATCTAATGGCATCTGTTCAATGAAACGCAATGAATATTCATTTTCAATCGCCCATGCTAAAAGTGCTGGGGCTTCATCATCGTTTATTCCCTGTAATAAAACCGTATTAACTTTTACGGGAAATAAGCCGGCAGCCTTTCCGGCAAGTAAACCTTCGATTACATCATTAAAGCGATCGCGATATGTGAGAGTTTTGAATCGTTCGCGGCTCAAAGTATCCAGACTGACATTAATTCGATTCAGTCCAGCTCTAGCTAAAGGTTCGGCTAATTCTTTTAAACGCAGACCGTTGGTTGTTAATGTTAAGCGCGGTGCGTTTTTCATACCTGAAATTCGAGCAACAATTTCTACAATATCTGGGCGCAGCAGCGGTTCTCCCCCAGTTAAACGCACTTCATCAATTCCTTGGCTCACGGCAACTTCGATGATGGTGATGAGTTCATCAGTTGTCAGTAAATCATCATTAGGAATCCAAGCGGCAAAGTCATGGGGCATGCAATACGTGCAACGCAGCGAACAGCGATCGGTTAATGAAACGCGTAAATTGCGATGATTGCGCCCGTAAGTATCAATCAATGCACTCATGCGCAATTAACCCATTCATCGGTGCCATCAACAAACTTTTGGTATTTCCAGATTGGCAACTTCGCTTTTACTGCATTAACGATTGCAGAACAAGCTTCAAAAGCGGCTTCGCGGTGGGCGCTCGAAACTGCCACGGCAAAGGCGGTTTCCCCAATAGCTATTTGTCCATAGCGATGTGCCACAGCAGCTTTCGCGATATCAAAATCAGCAATTACTTCGGCGGTAATTGCTTTAATTTGTGCGGCAGCCGTTGGGTGAATTTCATAGGTCAAGGAAGCAACTTCTTTTCCTCCATCGTGATTTCTCACATCGCCAGAAAAAGTAACTGTTGCACCGCACGTTGGGTCGGCAACTAGCAATGACAAATCACTAGCAGAAATAAGCGCTTCGGTAACTTCGGCGTAAACAAGGTGCGGCATTAATGATCCTTGCCATCCAGTTGATCCAAAATGTGCCCAGCTAAGCGTTCAATAATTACTAAGCCATCGGTAACCGCGCCTTTTGAACCTGGAAGATTAATAATCAAAGAGTTGGCGTTGGTACCCACTAGACCACGGGTCAAATCTGAGGTCGGAACACGATCACGCGAATATGCCCGAAGGGCTTCAGAGAAACCTGGAATGAGTTTTTCGATAAATGGCGCCGTTGCTTCTGGTGTCATATCTGTTGGTGAAACTCCAGTTCCACCCGTTGTCACAATTAAACGCGTTTTTGAGGCTAAAGCTTTCGTCAATTGTTCACTTATTGCATCAACATTATCGGCAACAATAAATGGACCGGTAACTTCATAACCCAAATGCGTTAAACCTTGGACAAGAGCTGCCCCACTTAAGTCGGCATACTCCCCACGCGAAGCACGGTTGCTAGCAGTAATTACTACTGCGCTGCGTGAACTCACGCGCGCTTCCAATCGCCATTCTTGCCACCAGATTTTGAATCAACATGAATCTGCGAAATTTCTGCAGCAGGATCTAATGCTTTGACCATATCAATAACCGTTAAACCAGCGATGCTCACCGCAGTTAGTGCTTCCATCTCAACTCCGGTGCGATCAGATGTAATCACATGCGCAGTTATCGATACACCTGAATCAATCACTGCTAGATCTATAGAAATCTTATTTATCGCAATTGGGTGACATAACGGTATAAGTTCACTGGTTTTTTTAGCCCCCATAATTCCAGCGATACGTGCAGTAGACAGCACATCACCCTTGGGCGTTGATCCATCACGCAAAAGCGATACAACATGTGTACTTAAAAGTACGTGAGCTGATGCAATAGCTTCGCGCACGGTTATCTCGCGACCCGTTACATCAACCATGTTGGCTTCACCCGAACTATTCAAGTGCGTTAATTCATCGCTCATGCCGGTAAGTCTAACCAGCGCACGGATTCACCAGCTGCCGTGAGCTCTTTAGTTACAACGGCAAAGCCCTCTGAATGTGCCAAACCGCGCAGCATTGCTGACCCTAAATATGGTGCGACGCGAAATTGCCCATCGATGAGATTGCCAATTATTAAGCGAGTGAAATCTGCCGGCGCCGTTAAATCACTGGCAGTCATAACCGTTGTCAGTATTTTCTGCGCTTGCCCCAGTTGTGATGCGATCACTGGCTGACCTAATGAGGCAAGGGCAACAACAGCTGATTGAGGATTCCCCGGTAAACCAAAGATTGCGCTTGCACCTTTGCGGGCTAATAACATGGGATGACCGGGGCGAACTTTAACCGTATCAATTAAAATTTGTGCATTAATTGCATCCAGTGCGCCATGCAGATAATCGCGCGGGCCTTGAGCAGTTCCACCAGTTGTAACGACAATATCGGCGCTTTCACATGCTTGGCTTAATGCAGCCACAACTAAATCTAATTGATCGGAAATATAGTGCGTGCTTATTACTTCAGCGCCCATGGCACTGAGCCAACCAGGCAACTGTGGACCAAGGGCATCACGCACTAAACCATCGCTTGGAATTCCACTATGTTGAATTTCATCACCCAGTAAAACCAAGGCAACGCGTGGTCGTGCGACAACGTCAATTAAATCAAGACCAGCTGCAGCTAATAAACCAACCATCGCTGGATTTAATACTGTGCCCGCACTTATTAAGACATCACCAGCTTTACATTCATGGGCTGGTGGGCGGATTTCTTGATCTTTCACAACGTCACCGGATAAAGATTGCCCTCTTACTTGTGCAACTTCCCAACGAATCACGCCAAGAGTTCCATCTGGAATAACTGCCCCAGTTGCAATTCCAACGGCTTCACCGCTGTGTAATGCAGCTTTCATTGGTAACCCTGCTTTAACTTCGCCAATAATATTCCATGGGCCATCACCTGATACGGCATAGCCATCCATCGCAGATGTTGCATATGTTGGAAGATCTACAAGTGATGCGGCATCACGCGCCAAAGTTCTGCCCACGCAATTAGCCAGCGGAAGTTTTTCGCTGCTTAATGCAGTAAAGGCTGAAGCTGCAATCAAACGCGCTTCGTCCCATGTGCCTTCAATTAATGCGCTCATAGAGACCTCAAATATTCCACTGCGACAACTAGATCATGCGGAGTATCTACATCAATCATGGCTTTTTCAACTTCTGGACTCATATGTATTTCTCGCACATTCAACGGTGAAATAAATTCACGCATCGAACTACCTTGAATACTCGAAAGTTGAGTTAAAGCTCTTTCAAGGGCATCGACGCGATAAACCGCCGCAAGTGGTTGCCTGAAGCCTTTTGAATCAACATACATAACGGCATCATCGTGCGAAGTCATTGCGCTATATAAATGGACCATATGCGAAACGGCAAAAGGCATATCGGTAGCGATAACACCAGCTATTTCAGTCTGGCACATAGTCAGTGCAGCAGCAATGCCTGCAACAGGTCCCCCGCCTTGAGGTTGCTCTTGAATGCATCTGTACGTAGCACTTTTAAATTCTGGATCTGATCCAACAACAATGATTTCAAATTCAGTTGGAATACTCGTGAGAATATGTTCAATGAGGTTATGGTGGCCAAGAATCGCTTGCGATTTATCGGCACCAAAACGCGAACTAGTACCGCCGCTTAAGACGATGATGCTCGCGGATTGTGATTCCATTTGGCTAGGATACTGACTATGGCATTTGCCCGCGGAAAAGCTAACCACTTGGGCTGGCGCAACCTTGTCACTACCGCTGAAGAACCACATTGTGGACATCAGTTCCCACAAACCAGCCACCCATTGCTGCTCTTACATCACTTATCTGACTTGCATGTCTGCGACGCACAATCGCCTACACGACCTGAATATCTCGATCGTAATGCCGATCCCGATAGTCCCATCCGCGAGCAAGTTGGAACTATCGGAACTTACCGTGCACATTCAATGTTGTCACCACATGTTGTTGAATCAATGGTGCAATCACTCAACACAATTACTCACGGCCCTTTATCTGGACACGAAATTGCTGGCGCCATAATTACCGGTGACACAACTGATAATGCGCAGAAAAATGAAGTCGATTGGTATTTAGCGTTGCTCGATGGTTTAGAAATTCGTCCTGATTCAGGTGATATCAGTAAATATGAAGGTGTAATCGATGATGGCACCGAACATTATGACGTTAGATATTGGCATCCACATGGAACCCCGCCAGGAAAAGAAGATGATTACGCACGCGCACAATATGGTTTCCCAGTAGTTCCCAATCTTTTGAACTCTTGTCGCGCACCTTTTAAAGCAACGGGGCTTAAGTTTCCTTGGTTTGCTGTCCATGGAAATCATGATGGTTTATTACAAGGTACCGTCGCACCCACCCAGACCGTAAATAAAGAAATGATGGGAGATAAGCGCTACACCGGTCTTCCAACGACTACGACGTTATTTGAAGTTCTTATGCAGTTCCGAGAAGTTGGTCCAGCGGGCTATCCGCCCGCCGATGATGCGCCGTTTATTAAGGTCAGTGCCGATGTCGAACGTCGCGCAATTGAACGGGGCGAATATGCACAGATGCATTTAGATTCTCCGGGTGCACCGAAGGGACATGGTTTCACGCCAGAAAATGTGCGTAACAAAACTATGTATTACTCCACTTTTATTCAAGGCGTAAAACTTATTGTCATAGATAGCGTGAATCACTTTGGTGGCTGGCAAGGTTCTATTGATACCGAACAGTTCGAATGGTTAGAGCGCGAAGTGGCGCAGTCAGATAAACCAGTCGTATTGGCTTCGCATCACCCACTGAGCAAAATGTTTAATGATTATGCACCAACTGGCCGTCGCGTCTGTGTTGATGAAATTCGAGAAATGCTTGTGAAATATCCAAAAGTCATTGCTTGGCTAGCTGGGCACGAACACCGCCACCATATTGAATGGATTGGTGAACAAGAAGAAGTAAGTGGCTTCTGGCAGATCGAAACGGCTTCACATGCCGATTGGCCGCAACAATCACGTACCGTTGAAATTGTTGTAGATGCCGCTGGTGATATCTACTTCGGTCTCACTGTTGTTGATCATATTGCTGGCACAGATTATGCCGAAGCTAAAACCCCCATCGAGATTGCAGCGCTATCACGAGTAGTCAGCGCAAATGTCTGGCAAAAGCGGCCAGAACTGGGCGCACAGCATGGAATTGATTGGTGGTTAGGCCGAGTAACTGATCGAAACGTTGTGTTAAGGGTTGCTAAGCGGTAACTATAGAATTGCCCCATGAGTGAATATCAAATCATGCGCTGGCGTGAAATACCTTCTATGGTCGTAGCACGCTCGGGTGATACAACCATCAAAGTTATGTTGGCTTCACGTTTTCAAGAAGCTATCGATGAAGCAGCGATGCGTTTAGGTGCCATTGATGCCGATGCGTATACAAATGGCTGGAACCGCGACCCGTGGGTGGAAGCAAGCGATGCTCCAGATGTATTAGCTGCACGCATTGCACAAGAATTAGAAGTTGAACTCAATGAAGAAAAATTAACCGCACTATTAGATTCCCTAGGAGATAAATAATGTCAGCAATCTACGAAGCTTTAGAAAAAGGCGTTCTTACATCCGATGGTGCGATGGGAACGATGTTGCAGGAGCGCGGATTAACTGATGGTGGAGCACCCGAGCTGTGGAATGTTGAAAAGCCAGAGGAAATTGAAGCCGTTCTTGAAGCATACGCCGCTGCTGGAGCTAACTTCATAACAACAAATACTTTTGGCGGAACTGCAGGCCGATTAGCTATGCATGGTCTAGAAGATCGATTAGCTGAACTTAATAAAGCTGGTGCATTAATTGCCCGCAAAGTTGCTGATCGTCATCCCAACTGTTTTGTCATGGGTGACATCGGGCCATCAGGTGAATTAATGGAGCCAATGGGAACTTTGACAGTTGAATCTGGCAAGGAGTTATTTGCTGCACAAATTCGCGCACTTGTTGCAGGCGGAGTTGATGCAATTCTTATTGAAACAATGTCGGATTTAAGTGAAGTTGAGGCCGTTGTTGCTGCAGCTAACGAAGTTGCTCCAGGAATGCCAATTATTGCGACTTTGAGTTTTGATACCAATTTGCGCACCATGATGGGTGTTAAGCCAGCAATGGCAGTTAAACATTTAGCAGCACTAGGCGTTCGAATCATCGGCGCTAACTGCGGTCGTGGAACCGATGAAATGGCACAAATTGCTAAAGAGTTAGTCGAAGCGCGCCCTGAAGGCGTATTTATTATTACGCAATCAAATGCAGGTTTACCTAAGCTGCAAGGCGATGAGTTTGTCTATGACGGAACGCCTGAAGAGATGGCACGGTATGCCCATGAGATGAAAGATCTTGGTGTGAACATAGTTGGTTCATGTTGCGGCTCCTCCCCTGCGCATACTCAAGCAATCTCGGCCGCAATTGCTTAAATGAAAAGTAAAATCCTTCTCATTGGTATCGATGGTTTAAATCTAGATACCGCCCTTGAAAATGCACCAACTTTGGTCGCGCTCAAGGAAAAAGGATTTTTCACGCCAATCACAATTGCACCGCCAACTTGGTCCGGGCCAAGTTGGTCAACATTATTAACTGGTTCAACTCAAGACGAACACGGTGTCAGCGATAATTCATTTACCGGTCACAAACTTTTGTACCGTCCAGATTTATTGTCACAAGCTTTCTACCAAGACCAAAGCACTACAACATTTGCTGCAGCAGGTTGGCCTCCACTTGTTGATCCAATTGGACATGGCCCAGTTATTCATGAACGTCGTGAACAAGCTAAAGCTTTACGTCACCGTGTTTTAGTTCGCGATGGTGAAACGTACGGTTACACCCAGGTAGATGCTGAAATAGCTGCCGCCGCTAACTATGCAATCTCACACCATGCTCCCGATGTCTCATTCATTTATTTCTGCGGAGTTGACGAAGCTGGGCATGCTTTTGGCGCTCTAGGCGCAGAATATAAAGGGGCAATTGCGCGAATTGATGCTTACTTGGATAATTTGCTTCAAGCAGTTCAAGCCCGTGCCAGCGACAATGAACCATGGTTAGTTGTAATCACAACCGATCACGGTCATATTGATGAAGGCGGACATGGCGGAGACAGCGCACGCGAACGGGCCTCATTTGTTGTAGCGCACGGAGTAGGGCGAGAAAACCCTTCGTGGCCACAGGAATTTGAACCGCAGCACTTAGTTTCATTACTTTTAGCAGAAAGGGCGAAGTGAAATGAACTTTAATAAAGTCATTCTTTACTACGGCTTTGCCCCAATCGCTGATCCTGAGGCCGTTAAGTTGTGGCAAAAAACCCTGTGCGAAACATTGAATATCAAAGGGCGTATTTTAATTTCACCGCATGGAATCAACGGAACTCTTGGTGGGCACATGGATGATGTAAAGAAATACATTAAAGCTACTCGCCAATATCCAGGCTTTAAGAAGATTGATTTCAAATGGTCAGAAGGTACTGGAAATGATTTTCCAAAGTTAAAAATTAAAGTCAAAGACGAACTCGTAGCTTTTGGTAATCCTGGTGAAATCAAGGTCGATGAAAATGGCGTTATTGGTGGCGGAATTCATTTGCGCCCTGAAGAAGTAAATAAGCTCGTTGAAGAACGAGGCGATGACGTGGTTTTCTTTGATGGCCGTAATGCATTTGAAGCCAAAATTGGTAAGTTTAAAGATGCTGTCGTACCGGATATCACTACTTCTCATGATTTTGTTAAAGAGATTGAGAGCGGTAAGTATGACCACATGAAAGATAAGCCAGTAGTCACTTACTGTACTGGTGGAATTCGCTGCGAAATCCTTTCAGTTGTCATGAAGAATCGTGGTTTCAAAGAGGTTTATCAAATGAAGGGCGGCATCGTCCGTTATGGAAATGCATTTGGTGATGACGGTCTTTGGGAAGGTTCGTTGTACACATTTGATGACCGCTTAACAATTGATTTCAGCGACCATACAAAGTTAATTGGCAAATGTGCACACTGCGATGGTTTGACTAAAGAGTTTAGAAACTGCCAAAAACCTGAATGTCATCAATTAGTTTTGCTTTGCGATCCTTGTTATGACAAGCATCTAGAGATGCCCTGCAAGCATGATCGCGAAATTAAGCGCAACCGCGATTTAGTGGGTTAATTCTCACTACGCTGGACTAGCAACTAATTTATTTAGGCTCCATGCAATCTGCTCAACCGAATGAGCCACTTTCTGTGCATCACTTGAATTACTGCACTGAATTTCAATTACTACCCGCTCCCCCGGCAAAATTGTTAAGCGTTGGGCACTAACGGTGACCGGGTTAGCAACAACTAGCTCTGGGAGCATAGAAAATTCATGAATAAAGTTTCGGGCTTTGATTACAACGTTAACTAGATCTTGCGCCACCGTTGCTTTAATGTCGGCAGTAGGTAAATTGAGCCGTGCCACGGGTTTATCCAGCACCCGTCTGGCAGTACGTAGTTCGCCCATTTGTGCAACTACATATCCATTGCTTTTAAAATCAACATCAGTCTTTAATCGGAATTGGCTTTTGCCTTCAATTGAAATCGCCAAATTGCGTGTTTCAGTAATTTCGCCCATTTCATTGAGGAAAATTAAGTAAAGCTGGTCGCGCCAAAGCTC